>Ga0208826_1000034_pt1 | contig 170311 bp, 145 predicted proteins | sample AD_UKC115_MetaG_FD_184451 | JGI IMG/M metagenome (GOLD analysis project Ga0208826, IMG submission 184451) | Active sludge microbial communities of municipal wastewater-treating anaerobic digesters from Hong Kong - AD_UKC115_MetaG (SPAdes)... | ecosystem: Engineered > Bioreactor > Anaerobic >...
ATTCCACCAGAATTATTTTGTTTTTCGCCGCTATCTCTTCGAGCTGAGCGGGAGACGAGACTCGAACCCGCGACCCTCAGCTTGGAAGGCTGATGCTCTACCAACTGAGCTACTCCCGCATAATTTGTTTTCATAGTGGGCAGGGAAGGATTCGAACCTCCGTAGGGCGGAGCCCAGCAGATTTACAGTCTGCCCCGGTTGACCACTTCGGTACCTGCCCGAACAATTTAGGAATACAAAAATACAAACATTTTTCTAATTTGCAAAACTTTTTTTTCGAATTAACATTTTTTTATTTTTTTGAATTTATTTTTTTACACCTTTTTAGCTGAATTTTTATTGTTAATTTTTCAATAAATTGTTCAATCAGTTTCTAAAACACTATTAATCACAAGCGATTTAGTCAAATCTAAACAAATAAAATAAGGACGACTAAATTCCGTCAATTACTTATATTCTCAAAATTTTCGTTATGATGTATTTATCAATTTTGCTCAGCGCCCTATTATTTATGGCAGAAAGTAACGAAACAGCCAGAGTTTCTTTGCTTGCATTGCACAACAAGGTTGCAGCAGGCGAAAGCACCTGGATAGCTGTCGAAATAGAACCGAAGGAAGGCTGGCACACATACTGGGCAAATCCCGGTGATGCGGGGCTTGCTACAACCGTTGAGTGGAATTTGCCGAAAGGTATCTCATTGGTCGATACCGTCTGGCAAGTGCCCGAAATAATCCAAACTGACGAGATTATATCCTACGGCTATCATCACAAACACTATATTTTCTATAAATTTACAGTTCCTGATAATTTAGAAAATCAAATTTTCGAAATTACGGGTGTTGTAAAGTGGCTTGCTTGCAAGGAAAAGTGTTTGCCGGGCAAAGATACAGTCAAAATTCAACTTATTTCGAGCAATCGCAGCGAAATTAATAGAAGTTTCTCTGACATTTTTGGCAATATTCCTGTCAGATTGGACAATCCTTTGCGTGGAGAAATCAAAGATAATATGCTTGAAGTGAAACTCAGCGGAAGCCTTAATTTATCCGAAAAAGCAAGAATTATTCCGTATCTGGAAGGGATAATTGACAATTCAGCGGCTCAATCTATGCAGGGAAGTTCGCTTGTTGCTCGGCTCGATGCTTTCCACGTGGAAATACCAAAAGAATTTAAAGCATTGATTGTTGATAACGAAAAAGCTTACGATGTTGTAATATTTTTATAATAAAAGGAGGATTTATGAACTCGCTATTTGGTGTATTTGCTCTTATTGCTTTGAGCTTCGCACTGACAAACGTATTTGCTCAAAACAAAGCTGAAATCGACAAACCTGCCCCCGATTTCGAACTAACCGACGTCAATGGCGTAAAGCACAAACTTTCGGATTTTCGGGGAAAATATGTTGTGCTCGAATGGATTAATTTCAATTGTCCATTTGTGAAAAAGCACTACGACAGCAAAAATATGCAAAAATTGCAGGATAAATACACACAGCAGGGCGTTATCTGGCTTGCTATTTGCTCGTCGGCACCCGGAAAAGAAGGGCACCTTCCGAAAGATGAAATCAAGAAACGCTCCGAAAACTATAAAACAAAATTCACTGCATATTTAATTGACGAAAGTGGAGACGTCGGGCGTTTGTATTCAGCAAAGACGACACCTCATATGTATATTATCGACCCACAAGGAACGCTTATTTATGCAGGAGCAATCGATAGCATTCGCTCAACCGACAAAGCAGACATCGAAAAAGCTGAAAACTATGTGTCGAAAGCACTCGGTGAAGCGCTTGCGGGCAAGCCCGTCTCGACGAAAGTAACTCAACCCTACGGTTGCTCGGTGAAATACTAAATCTAAATCTTCTCAGATTGTTACATAATTTCCCGATCTTAGAACCTTCCGAAGGTTTGGAACCTTCCGAAGGTTTCCTCAATTCCGAAGGTTTTTCTATAAAGGTAGCACAGACATTCCTGTCTGTGATTGTTCATAGCGTGAAATAAACGTGTTTTCACAGATTTTCTCAATATTTCCAGGCTTAGAACCTTCCGAAGGTTTGGAACCTTCGGAAGGTTTTTTCTATAAAGGTAGCACAGATATTCCTGTCTGTGCAAGCAATTTTTATAAATGCTCCCAATTTTATATTCGCAACTAATTTCAATATTCCCTTCTGTTCCCTAATTATTAATATTAGAAAAAAAAATTCTCAATATGTTTTGGTAAATTCTTAATTTTGTTTTTAAAATATTAAATTGGGTTGATAAAATGAAAGTTGGCGTTATTGGGCTTGGATATGTTGGTTTGCCGCTTGCTGCGGCAATTCAGAAAAAGACTGATTATCAGGTTGTTGGGTTCGACCTTTCGGAAAAGAAAATCGAGAAAATAAAGAATAGAATTTGCCCAATAGACGACCATCAGTGCGAGCAAGACTTAAAAGAAATCACATTGCAAGTATCTGCAAGCGACGAAATACTTGCGGGCTGCGATATTTTCATTATCTGCGTTCCAACGCCCGTCCTCGACGACTACACTCCCGACCTGCAACCTGTGAAAAATGCCGTTTCAACTGTTGCTAAACACCTGCAAAAAGGCAACTACGTTGTGATAGAATCAACCATAAATCCGGGCGTTTGCGACGAAGTTGTAATCCCGATGCTCGAAGAAGCAACTCACTTGATAGCCGGACGTGATTTCGACGTTGCTCACTGCCCTGAGCGAATTAATCCCGGCGACCCTCACTGGAATGTCTATAACATTCCGCGAAATATAGGTTCCACGCGTCCGGAATCAACACGGTTTCTTGCTGATTTCTACCGTCGATTCGTGGATGCGGAAATCAACGAAATGCCCGACCTGAAAAGCACCGAAGCAACGAAAATTATCGAAAACACTTTCCGCGATATAAATATTGCGTTCTCCAATGAACTTGCCAAATCGTTTGATGTGCTTGGAATTGATATACTTACGGTAATAAAAGGTGCCTCGAACAAGCCATTTGCGTTTATGCCGCACTATCCGGGTTGTGGTGTGGGCGGACATTGTATACCTGTCGACCCATATTATTTGATTGAAAGGGCAAGCAAAAGCGGCTTCGACCATAAGTTTCTGAAAATTGCGCGGGAAATTAACAATTCTATGCCTGCCTACACAATTGAATTGCTTGCGAATGCTCTCAACGAATACGCTAAACCCATTAAAAGCACACCAATCGGACTTCTTGGGTTATCCTACAAAGCAAATGTCGGTGATTTGCGCGAAAGCCCCGCTCTGAAAATTATGCAGATTTTGCAGCAGAAAGGTGCTGATTTAATTGTCTTCGACCCATATTTCCCTGAAATGAGCAACGCAAGCAGTTTGGAGGAAATTTTAGAAAAGTCTTTTGCCATAATAATTGCAACAGACCACAGCGCTTTTAGAACGATAAATTCCGAATTACTTGCAAAGCATAATGTTAAGATTGTTATCGATGGAAAAAACTGCCTGAATAAAGAAGAAATTCGTGCAAGTGGCATATACTATAAAGGAATAGGGCGGTAATGCGTGCAGTTGTCCAGAAAGTTAGCAACGCCGAAGTTGTTATTGAAGGAAAATCGAACGGGAAAATTGGTCGCGGCGTTTGCGTTTTCATTGCAATGAAAGAAAGCGATAGCGATAAAACTATCGAGTGGATGACACAGAAAATACTTAATTTGCGCATTTTTCCCGATAGCGACGGCAAAATGAACCTGTCAGTTACGGACATTGCGGGCGAAATTTTGATTATCTCGAACTTCACTCTTTACGGCGATTGCCGTAAAGGCTCGCGCCCAAGCTACACAGAATCGGCGCCACCTTCGATAGCCGAGCCATTATACGAAAGGTTTGTTCAGCACTTCCGTTCATCGACAAACTTGAAGGTAGAAACGGGCATTTTCGGTGCGATGATGGATGTTCGCTTGCAAAACGATGGTCCTGTAACACTGATTATAGACAGGGATTAGCGTATGGGGAATTTAGTATTAATCGGAGTTGTAGGTAATTATTATGGCTGGAAAGGTGAGTTTAATTTCATTCTGGAATACAGGAAAATCGAGGCGTTGCCCTATGGTATGAAGGTAAAAATCGGTTATTCGCCTAATTTTTCAGAAGAATACACTATTGAGCACTTTCAGAAAAAAAATAATCGTGCAGTAGCAAAGCTCGTAGAAATAAACGATAAAGAAGGTATCGAAAAACTTCGCAATCAAGGTGTTTTCGCAGACGAAGAAGAAATTCAAAAGCATAATTCCAAATTTATTTCGAGCAACACTATTGTTGGTTGCAAAGTGATTGATATTGCAAACGGCAATGTATTAGGGGAAATCGTGGAAATCTGGGAATTGCCTGCAAACGATGTTTGGCTTGTCCGAACAGATTTTGGCGAACTGCCTTTGCCTGTGATTGAGGACGTGATTGTCGAGACAGATTTCGCCAATAAATTAGTAAAAATAAATGTTATTGACGGACTTCTGGATTTGACACACAATAGAGGTGCAGTTGATGAGGATTGATATTATATCGGCTGTTCCCGAACTTATGACATCTTACATTCAAGGCAGCATACTGAGAATTGCCCAGGAGAAGAGGCTTGTCGAGATACATTTGCATAATCTGCACGATTACGCACTTGATCGCTTTCGCCATATAGACGATACACCTTATGGTGGTGGTGCCGGCATGATTATCAAGTGCCAGCCGATATTTGATTGCATCGAAAAACTCCAACAAGAACGCGCTTACGATGAAATTATCTATGTGTGTGCCGATGGATACCCGCTTACGCAAACAGTTTGCAATGAACTATCTTTGAAGCAAAACGTAATCATACTTGCGGGACATTACAAAGGAATAGACCAGCGTGTGCGGGACTACTTAGTAACGCGCGAAATTTCTATTGGGGACTATGTGCTAAGCGGCGGGGAATTGCCCGCACTGGTGCTAACCGATGCGATAGTTCGCTTGATACCTGGTGTAATTGGCAACGCGGAATCGGCTTTGGAGGATTCATTCCAGAATGGATTGCTCGAACCGCCGCAATATACCAAGCCGTCGGAATTTCGCGGTATGCGAGTGCCGGAGGTGTTGCTCTCGGGCAATCACGAGCGAATTCGCCAATGGCGTGAGCAGCAAGCATTGGAAAAAACACGCCTTCGCCGCCCTGATTTGCTGGGAGAGGGATAGAGGAAATAATAAGCAATAACAAACAAAATTTATCGTAAAATTATTGTTTCTGTTTAATTAATCAATATGAATTGTGTTATTCGATACCAGTAACATAAATAGCAATGCTCAACTTCTTACTATCAAAGAAGCGAGTGTCTTTGCTTCTTCTTTTACAGGGAAAAAAGTAACTACTTCAAATATAACCTACTTAATTCAGTATGGGCGAATTAGAAAATATGGTTCCAACGGACAAACCCTTGTTTCAAAAGAAGAACTAATTGAGTATTATAATTCACACAAAGGGAAAAGAGAACTAACCTGGCGGGAACAACTGGGCGAAGATTTAAATTGGGCTTTATCTTTCGACCAATACAAAGAAGCAGAGACAACAAAACACGTTCATCGGCTACATCCTTACAAAGGGAAATTCATCCCGCAGCTTGTAGAGTATTTTTTAGATAATCATACTGATGCTTTCAAGCAAGAAGTTTATTTTAACAAAGGAGATATAGTTCTTGACCCGTTTTGCGGTAGTGGAACAACATTAGTTCAATGCAATGAATTAGGTATCCACGCAATCGGAGTAGATATTTCTGAGTTCAATACGCTTATCTCTAATTGTAAAATTACAAAATATGATATAATTGACGTCCATAGAGAAGTGCTCAGAATAACAAAAGCATTAAAGTCTTTTCTTTCAAATTCTAAAACACTTGAATTTGATGAGAAACTTACACAATATCTTTCTGAATATAACAACAAGCATTTCCCCGTTCCTGACTTCAAATATAAGCTTCGCAAAGGTGAAATCGATGAAAAACAGTACGGATACAAAAAGGAAAGGGAATTTCTTAATGTTTTCCAAGAACTGATTGATAAATACGAAATTAATCATATTCAAGAAAAATCAGATAAATTCATAGATAAATGGTATTTAAAACCTATCAGGGAAGAAATTGAATACGTATATAAAGAGATTTCAAAAGTTACTAATCAGAATACCAAAAACTTAGTCAGCTTGATATTAAGTCGAACTATGCGTAGTTGTAGAGCAACAACTCACGCTGACCTTGCAACACTAATTGAACCAGTAACCGCACCATATTATTGTTCCAAACACGGGAAAATTTGTAAGCCACTTTTTACAATATTAAAATGGTGGGAAACATACTCGAAGGACACTTTGAAAAGGGTTTTAGAATTTGATAAACTTAGAACCTCTACAAATCAGATATGTTTAACCGGCGATAGCAGGAGTATCAATATCACAGACGAATTATACCGTATAAATCCTTCTTTTGCAAAATTAGTATCTGAACAAAAAATTAAAGGGATTTTCTCGTCCCCGCCTTATGTTGGATTAATTGATTATCACGAGCAACACGCTTATGCTTATGATTTGTTTGGTTTCCGCAGACGAGATGAATTAGAAATAGGTCCATTGTTCAAAGGTCAAAGCAAAGAAGCAAGGGAAAGTTACGTTGAAAGCATTGCTTCGGTTCTGTTAAACTGTAAGAGATTTCTTGCAAATGATTATCACGTGTTTTTGGTAGCAAATGACAAATATAATTTGTATCCAATTATTGCTGAAAAATCAGGGATGAAAATTGTTAATCAATTTAAAAGACCAGTGCTGAACCGAACAGAAAAAGATAAAGGTGCTTATTCTGAAATCATTTTTCATCTGAGAGGTAAATAATGACTGAAGAGCAAAAGACAAATGTTATCGATACAATTATAAAATCATTAAGAAAAAAACTAAGCAATTATAAGCCTGAGACAGTTAATATGCCATTCCATTATCGATTATTGGGACGCGATAGAATGGCATTATACTCTTTTATTCAATCTTTGAATACAACTTTTGGTACTTCCATATTCGAACCCGTTGCGTTGGCAGTAGCAAAAGGGCGTTTTGCAAAAGTCCGCTCTCATTACGAAATTGGTAATACTATCAGCGAAGGCTCACAACAAGCCATTCAAAGTATTATCAACAGGTTATCAGTTGCAGATACTGCACCCAATAAACAAAATGAACTTGATGAAATTCGGAGAGCTACAAATACTGAGAAAATAAACATAATAAAAACCGTCAAAGCTGACATTTTTTTAGAAAACAAAGGCGGCGAAATGTTTTTCATTGATTTGAAAACTGCCAAACCAAATATTAGTAATTTCAAAGATTTTAAAAGAACACTTCTTGAATGGGCTGCAATCGCATACACACAAAATATACAAGCGAAAATTCATACTCTTATTGCTATACCTTATAATCCATACGAACCTAAACCTTATGAAAGATGGACAATCAAAGGTATGTTAGACGACAAACACGAATTAATGGTTGGTCGAGAATTTTGGGATTTCCTTGGTGGAAGAGGTACTTACGATAATCTTCTTGAATGTTTTGAAATAGCAGGAATTCAGTTAAGAACTGAATTAGATAATTATTTTATTCAATTTACATAAATAAACAATTTAAAATTTTGTTTTGCTTTCCTTTTTCCTTACAATTTATTTTCTTCTTATCTGTTATAATAATATATTTTTTTCCGCGGTTGCGATGGTTGATAATTTTACAAATTTGTTTGATAAATATAAGGATTTTGCGACTAAACTCGTTGTTTGCAACGATTTGCGAACGCTTTTCGCTACTGTCGACAAACTCGTCAACGAAATCTGCGACTACGAATATATGGTGCTGTATTACTACACAGCACATTCCGATAGATTAATTGCCGTTACAACAAAAGGGCTTACAAAAGAAGAAAGATTTGTTGCTCAAAAAACTGCTATGCAACGCGCGCCCGGTCGCTGCCTGCGAGCAAAAGAAATCATCTATATCAAGGAAGCTGATGCCGAAGCATACGAACTTCAAACCAAATTTGTAAAGCCCACCTTGCTTAATTCAAGGCTATATATTCCTCTGATAAACAATAATCAGGTGCTGGGCGTTTATTCGCTTGCAAGCACAAAAGTTGATAATTTCTCCGACGAAGTCGTTAGCGCTATTTCATTTATTACCAACATTGCAGCAGTTATTTACAAAAAAATAATCGACACTCGCGACCTGGAACGAATGAACAAACGGCTCGAAGAAATTAATCGCAACTTCCTTTCGCAAAAACTTCAATCTATTGGTCAGCTCGCTGCGGGCATAGCCCACGAAATCAATACACCACTGCAATACATAAACGATAATTTAGATTTTTTAGAGCATTCCTACGAAGCTTTGTCATATTTTGCTTCAAGCATTAATGAACTGATTTTTGAATTGGATATTGAGAACTGGGAAAAAGCTCGAAACATAATCAAGAAAAATATCAAAGAAACTGATATCGATTTTTTCCTTTCCGAAATTCCTGGTGCAATAAGTCAGTCGCAAGAAGGAATTCTTAAAATTAGCAAAATTATCAACACAATTAAGAATTTCTCGCAAGTGGGCATTCGTGAGCAATCTTTTCTCAATATTAACCGGACACTCGAAGATATTGTGCTGATTACACGCAATGAATGGAAAAAAGTTGCAGATGTTAAATTATTACTGCACGACGACCTGCCTGTCATCTATTGTTACGCCGACGAAGTTAATCAAGTGTTGTTGCAGTTTTTGCTCAATTCCATTGATGCAGTTAAAGAAAAAATGCAGATTGACAATAATTACACTTTCGGCAAAATTGAAATCTCAACTTGCTTTGGCGAAAGATATATTGCAATTCAATTCGTCGACGACGGAATTGGCATTCAGGAAAAGCATTTAGATAGAATTTTCGACCCATTTTTCACAACCAAGCCACCTGGCAAAGGAACTGGTCAGGGGCTTGCTATCGCACATAGTGTGATTTGCAGCAAACTTGGTGGTGATATTTTTGTCTCATCAAATTATTTGAAAGGAACAGAATTTATTATTAAATTGCCATACGAGTAATTATTATTTGAAGCTAAGTTATGGCAAAAGTTTTGTTTGTGGACGACGAAGAGTTTATTTTGCTTGGGTTAAAGCGGTTAATTAAAACAACATCTGACGCTATCGATGCTGAATTTGCACAATCAGGCAAAGAAGCTCTCGAAAAAATATCGTCTAAAAATTTCGACGTTATCGTTACTGATTTATATATGCCCGGAATTGATGGCGTTAAATTGCTTGAATTTGCAAAAGAAACTCAACCTAATGCTATAAGAATTATGATGACGGGGCACATTAATTCTGAAATTGAAAAATTCAAGAACGAATTTGCTCATATAATTCTTTCAAAACCTGTTAGTTACAAAATGTTGTTGGATACTATCAGCAACTGCCTTTCAAAAAAAGAAGAATTACTGCAACAATGAACAAAAAAATTCTCTTCGTTGACGATGAAATAAACGTTCTGCACGGTTACAGACGAAATCTTAGAAGCCTATTCGATGTTCATATAGCAAATAGTGGCAGCGAAGCCCTCAAAATCATTGCCGAACAAGGCGATTTCGCTGTTATTATCTCCGACTACCGTATGCCCGAAATGGACGGAATTGAGCTGCTTCACAAAGTCAAAGAAATTTCGCCCGATACTATCAGAATTATTCTTACAGGATTTGCCGATATGCAAATTGCCATCGAAGCAATCAACGAGGGCAATATTTTCCGCTTCCTTACTAAACCTCTGCCTACGGATAAACTAATCAACTCGATTAATGACGCGCTCGAACAATACAGGCTCATCACAACAGAAAAAGAACTCACCCGAAAGCTTCAAGAAGCCTACGACACAATCAGAAAAGACCTTGAAACTGCCGCCGAATTGCAACGCGAGTTTCTTCCGCAAAATAATGTTTCATTCGGCGATTGCCGATTTAACTGGATATTTGTGCCAAGTGTGTTTGTTTCGGGCGACACATTTAATTTTTTCCCCTTAAATAATAGACATATTGCTTTCTACATTGTAGATGTAGCGGGACACGGACTGCCAGCGGCGTTTCTGTCGGTCTCGCTTTCTCGTTCACTAAGTCAGGATACAGGGAAAAAACTGCTGCTCGACGAAAAAACGGGCGATTATATTTTGCCATCGCTTGTAATAAAATCGCTCAACGAACAGTTTCTCTCGCGTGGCAAAAATGCGGAATATTTCACAATGCTCTATGGTGTCATCGACTTAATCGAAGATAAAATTGTATTTTCGCAGGCGGGTCATCCAAATCCATTTTTGATTAAAGCTGGCGGCAAAGCCGAAATAATTGTCTCTCGCGGATTTCCCGTTGGTATTTTGCCCGAAGCCGAATACTACGACCAGATTATTCCATTCGAAACGGGTGATAAATTCATCATCTATACAGACGGAATAACAGAATGCACTGGCGTTAAAAATAAATTGATTATTCAAAATAAACTTGTTGAGTTCCTCAACAACCACTCGAACAATAATTCCGAAATTATGCTCCGCTCGATTGTTCCCGAACTTAAAGTCTGGACAAACGGAGAAGAATTCTACGACGACCTCACAATGCTAATAATCGAACGAAAGCTATTTTAGACGCGTTTGAAACTTTTATCCAGCTCGTGCAAACTAATTTCAAGCACAACCGGACGACCGTGCGGGCAAACGTATGGCATATTGCACTGCATAAGATTTCGAGCAAGGTGTAGCATCTCGTCTTGCGAAAGCTTCTGCCCTGTTTTCACTGCCGAACGGCAAGCGTAGCTTGCGGCAAGACTGTCCCGCTTCGAACTATGCTTGATTTCAAGCAATTTCACATATTCGCTTAAAATTTCGGAAAAGCTGGATATTGCTTCATTCTCGGAAATATCCAGCGGAACGCTCATTATTTCAATTTTGCCATCGGGATACAAATTAAAATCGAAGCCGAGCTTTCTCAATTCCTGCTCTATTTCTCTTGCAATTGCTATTTGCGAAGGTTCAAGAACTGAACTAATAGGAAAGAGCAACACCTGCATATTCGAAAAATCTGCGTTCATCGCGCGCAAAGCTCGTTCGTAGAGTATTCGCTCGTGTGCGTTGTGCTGGTCAATGATGAACACACCTGCGGGGCTCTGCATCAATATGTATTTATTGTGAATTTGGAGAAATTGGGCATCTTCGCTAATTTCAATTCTGTCCTTGGGAGTTTGGAAATCGCTTTTCGGGGTAGTATCGAAAAGCAAATCAAAGGCACTTCTGCTGCTTTGCCCGGAATTTCCAAAACGGTGTTCGAGCGGGGGACACCAGTCCGAAGTTTGCTTCATTGCAAAACTTTCGGTTAGCACTTCGCCCGTTTTTCTATTGACAAGAATATTATTTAGGGAATTTTCCTGCGCATCGAAACGAACAAACGGGCTACTGCCTGATTTTTCTACCTTGTGGGCAGTGGTGAAGTTGTATTTTGCAAGCACTTCCGAAACTGCTCGATGAAGTGCCGAGAAAATCATTTTCTCGTCGTCGAACTTTACTTCGTGCTTTTGCGGATGAATATTAATATCAACTTTTCGTGGTTCAATCTCTATGTTGATAACATAAAAAGGCTTGTAGTTTTTTTCGAGAAGGTGCTCGAAAGGTGCAAATATAGCATAATTCAGATTTTTGCTGACAACGGGACGGTTGTTTACGAACAAATGCTGATAGTTTCCCGTCGGGCGGGCTGCTGCGGGCTTACCGATAAATCCTTGAATTGAGACCAAATCGTTAGAAAATTCAACTTTTGCAATTTCGTTGGCAATATTTTCGCCGAAAACGTTTTTTATTCGCTCTTCCTGGCTCGATGGGTGCAAATCATATACTAAATTATCAGAATCATAGTAAACTAATCTTTTGTCGAAGTGAATTACAGCAAATCTTGTAATAGTTTCAGTGATATAGCGGTATTCAGTAATATCTGATTTGAGAAATTTCTTGCGTGCGGGAACATTAAAAAATAAATTTCTCACGAAGACCTGTGTTCCATTGTCGCACTTGACAGGTGAAATTTGAAACGGCTGGTTTGGCTCCGACCGCAAGGACCAACCGTGTTCGTCCTGGGCGCGTTTGGTGCGAATTTCCATCGAAGCAACAGCAGAAATCGACGCAAGCGCCTCGCCGCGAAACCCATAAGTTTGTATTTTCTCTAAATCCTCTTGTGTCAATATTTTGCTGGTGGAATGCCTCAAAGGTGCAAGTTCCAAATCTTCGCGGCTCATTCCTTTGCCGTTGTCGAGCACGTGAATTAGAGTTTTGCCCGAGCCTTTCACAACTATACCGATAGAGGTTGCACCTGCATCAAGCGAATTTTCGACCAATTCCTTAACAACAGATTCGGGACGCTGAACTACTTCGCCCGCTGCAATCTGGTTTGCAATGTATTCGGGCAAAATCTTTATTTGGTTGTTTTGTTCCATAAAAGTAATGACGATGGAACGCTAATTAGATTTATTACCACAATCCTGTGGCAATTTAACAATAAAAGTAGAGCCGCTTCCGGGTTTGCTCCGAACTTCGATTTGCCCACAGTGAGCTTCTACTGCGCGGCTTACAATGGACATTCCGAGCCCGTAGCCAGAAATTTGACCCACATTCGAAGCACGATAGAATGATTGAGTAAGCAGGTGTTGCTCTTCTTCGGGTATGCCAATTCCATAGTCAGTAACTATGAGCTCAATCATCTGGTCGTTGCAATTAACAGTAAAATCAATTACTTTGCTATTTGGTGAATACTTAATTGCATTCGAAAGCAAATTATTAATCACAAGAGAAATAAGTTGGTCGTCTAAAATTACATTTTTGCAATTACCATTCAAATTAAAGTTAATTCTATGCGAAAAGCCCGAGTTGAATTCTGCATTTTTGATTAAGTTCAAGCAAAGTTGCTCCAAGTTGCATTCTCTTGGATTAAACAGGAAATTGCCGCTATCCATACGCCCGATAACAAGCAGATTTTCCATTAAGTTCGTCATCTTCTGAATTGTTTCTTTTATGCGTTCGATTTGCTTTTGGCGTTCTTCGGGATGAATTTTGTCGTAATATTTGCCGAGCATATCAGCCGCGAGCATAATTGTAGTGAGCGGTGTGCGAAATTCGTGAGAAACCATCGAGATGAACTGGGTGCGAAGTTTATTCAAATCTTGTTGTTTGGCAAGCGCTGCTTCCATTTTGCGTTCTGCGTTAATTCTGTCTGTAACGTCGAGAGTGATGAACACGCTCCAAATATCATCAGGCAATGGAAGCTGCTCGCAAGAAAGCAAAATGTGGCGCTCCGCCCCTTCGAGATTAATCGTAATTTGCCTGTTTACGTAAGATTTATCATTTTCGATTGCATCAATAATATTTGTCAATAGTTCGCTATTTTTGAATTCGGAGAATTCATCTATTGAATTACCAATTGCACGGTCGCGATTAATTCCAAAAAATTCAGTGCATTTAATATTTGCATCGATAAATGTTTTTTTTCTGTTCGATATAATAAAAATAGGAACGGGGCTGGAATGGAAAATTTTGGAAAAACGCGTCTCGCTTTTGAGAAGTTCTTCCTGCGAACGATACAATTGAGTTAAATCCTCCGAAATACCAAGGAAATATCGCGGTTCGCCTTTGCTATTCTTGATAAGAATTTTTTTCGTAAGCAACACTTTCAATTTGCTATTTTTGTAAGGCACATCTCCTCGACGGTTTGAGTGGTGATATTGCTTCGAATGAGTTCAATATCTTTCGAGTGGTAATATTCAGCATATTTTGGGTGGAAAAGCTCGAAAACTGTTTTGCCAATCATCTCATCGGGCGAAAATTCGATTATATCAATTGCACTTTTGTTGACAAACAGATATTTCATAGTAGTAACGTCTTTAACATAAATCAAGCTGGGAATATTTTCAAGAATTGTTTGCATAAAAAGATGGTGTTCGCGCAGCATACCTTCCTCTTTCAGAATTGCGGTGATTTCACGCTCCAAAGCAGAAGTTTTTTCGTCTTCGGTAAGCTGGTCTGAGTGCAAAATACTTTTCGATTGCCCGTATTTCAATAGTTTATCAATTTCACGAGCAAAATGGTCCTGGTGCGAAAAATTAAACACCAGAGAAATGCCTTTTTTAATAAGAAGCGAAGCATCAAATTCGGTGATTTCATCAGAAAGAACAACTATCGGAACGTCTATATTTTGCCTGTATTGAGGGACTGCGTCTGAGTATTTTGCAAATTCAAGAAGAACAACAGCAACGTCGATTATGTGCTCGTGCTTGCGATTAATATAATCATAAATATCTTTGAAAATAAAGTATTCGACAAGGTAGCCCCAATCTTTTAAGTTCTTAGTTAATTTTCCGATAAGTTGCGTGTTGCTTTCGCAAAAGAAGCCAACGCTAATATTTTTGTCCATATTCGATTAATTTATCTCATTATTATTAATATTTTCGAGAAATACTTTTGAAGTAGGATAAGCAAATTCAATTTGGTTTTTCTTAAATTCATCGAAAATTTTGTATAATACTTCCTGTTGCTTGTCGAGAAACACTTTCAGATTGTCATCTTCCACCCAGAAGATAGCCTGAAAATCGAGCGAAAAATTCCCGAAAGCCCTGAAATGAACACGGTCGAAGCGAACTTTCTCGACACCATTTATCACATTTTCGATAATTTGGGGAATGATTTTGAGTTTTTCGAGCGGCGTTTGGTAGATGACGCTAATGTTGATTTCGGCGCGGCGTTCCTTCATTTTAGTATAGTTGCGAATTCGAGCGGCGGTAATATCAGAATTAGCGAATACATAGAGTTCGCCTGAAATGCTACGCAGCCTTGTCGAGCGGATGCCAATGTATTCAACTGTTCCCCAGTTGCCGTCGATGAGGATTGTGTCGCCAATCTCGAACGGCTTATCAACAAGTATAGAAACGTAGCTTAACAAATCACCCAATATTTTTTGCCCTGCAAGTGCAATAGCCAGACCGCCAATTCCAAGCCCCGCAACAAGAGCTGAAATACTGAACCCCAAATTGCTCAAAATAAAAACAATTCCCAATGCCCAAAGAACAATATTTATTGCAGGAATAATTGCCCGAAGGACTCTTGCTTTGCTTGGTGTAGAGGACTTTTCAATCTTTTGCTCAATTAGAAAAACGACCAGTGCAACGACAAATCTTGTAAAGTAGAAGACCACAATCAGCAAGGCAACTACATCAAGTCCCTTGGATACGTAGGGACTAAGTTTCAGCGTTTTGAAAGAAAAATAGAACACACCGAAATATTCGATTGGAACTAATATTGTTTTGATTTTTCGTAATACAAAATCAAATACAGGGGAATTGGCTTTTTTTGCAAACTTGTGCAAAAACACAAGAATTGTTGCCCGAAAAAGCTTAATAAGTAGTGTGAAAATCAGGAAAATTGCTAAAAAGTCTAAGTAATCAACTACTCGGTTGCCAAGAAATTTATTTTGGAGGAAGTCTGATTTAAGAATATTCTCACTTAAAAAGTATTGTAGCATAATATTCACCAAAAAGATTTTTAGCAAAATCTAAAAATTTGTAATTCAAATATAATGAATTTTAATTTAATAATGCTATGCTGTTGCCATAAATTCAATAAAATAAAGCAAATATGTGGAAAACTTTTTTTGATTTTTCGAGAAATTTGTAATAATTTTATGAAAAAGGGGGGAGTTCGAAACACCAATTTTTTTGCTCGGCATACAAATTGACTATCCCAGAATATCGTTGAAATATTGCTATTGCAACGTTCTTTTGGTGAAATTTGAACATTTTTTTGGAGATTATTGCCCAAATAATACGATGGGGTAACTATGAATAACTACAAGCGTCAAGATATTGAACACTTGAAATTGCAAGTCGAGCAACTGAAAAAGCAACTGCAAAAGTTAATAGACCAATGGTATTACTACCAGACAAGCGTCTATCAGGAAATAATGTTCGAATACGATAATATTTTTGGTGATATAGAAGAAGAACTCGAAAACAAAATTCGCACATCGCAGGAGTTGGAAAAGCGTGTGGAATTTTTGCGAATGAAGTTGCGTCAAGGCGAAAACCTTCGCAAAAATACAATGAAACTGCTTGATATAATGTCCAGCCGCCAGGCAGAACGCCAGCACCTAAGGCAAAGCACGAACGGTGCTTCGCATAATACCCACCCGAAAAATGAATTGCATCAGTTAAAGCAGATTAATTGCGAGGTGAACGAAAATTACGAAATTTCTAATTTATACCGTTCGCTTGTGAAAAAACTTCATCCCGATGTCGCAGGCGAAAGCGAAGAACGCCGCAAATACTGGGAAAGCGTCCAAATTGCCTACAAGCAGAAAGATGCCGAGCGTTTGCGTGTAATTCAACTTCTCGTCGACGACAACATCTACAACCAATCGAAAAATGAAGAAGCCCAGCTGAAAACTCTGATTTTAGACCTCGAAAATAATATTAAAAAGCAGGAAACGAAACTCAAAAATTTGATTTATCAAGAACCGTTCGTTTTCAAAGATAAATTGAAGGACAGGTTCTGGATAAAGAAAAGAAAAGAGCAACTTCAAAATAGATTAATCCAAATCAACGACAGACTTCGCTACCAGCATCATCTGCTTTCTAATTTGACGGAAAGCTTAAAGAATTCTCAGGAGAAATCCCGAGCAGTGTAGAAGAAGCACAGACAGGAATGTCTGATTAATAAACCTTCGGAAGGATTTGAACCTTCCGAAGGTTAAAAGCCAGGTAATTACCAGAATACCATTAGAAAAAAATAACCTCTAATTTAAGTCAAATGCAAGCACAGACAGGAATGTCTGTGCTACCATTATATATCCGCGATGATTTATTAGAAAACCTTCCGAAGGTTTCAAACCTTCGGAAGGTTATAAGCAGTTTATTTAGGTCTGCCCTAATCTTTCCCTCAAATCAATGTTTTTATTCTATTTACTTTAATTATCAAGAAAATACAGAAATTGAACTTGCTCGAAAGTTCAGAATAATTATTGTAAATGCGAAAAAATCATTAATTTGTATAAGTTTGTTTGAAAAAATTTACATTCAACGAAATGAAAGAAATGTCGCCATTGAAATTTTTGATATTATTGTTAGCATCGACAGTTGCATTATTTTTAGGTATAGCCATATACGTGTTGTGGGTAACATCAAGCAATATGCCATCGCTGGCACAACTCGAAAACCCGAAGCAAAACATTGCAACAAGAATATATACAGCCGATAACGAATTGCTCGATATGTATTTCATTGAAAGGCGTGTTCCGCTAAAATACAACGATATCCCTAAAGATTTCGTAAATGCTCTAATTTCTACCGAGGACAGAAAATTCTGGCGACACTGGGGAATTCACGTCGGACGTGTGTTTAATTCGATGGTGAAAAATGTATTTACTTCACGACGCGAAGGTGCCTCGACAATCACAATGCAATTAGCTCGGAATTTATATTTGAATTTCGACCAGACGATGGAACGTAAAATACGCGAAGCAGTTACAGCCGTTCAAATCGAAAAAACCTACACAAAGGAAGAAATTCTGGAATTATATACTAACACAGTAAATTTCGGACGTGGTGCTTATGGGCTGGCAGTCGCCGCAAAAGTATATTTCAATAAAGAACCAAACGAGCTTACTACCGCCGAGTGTGCCTACCTTGTCGGGTGCCTGAAAAAACCCGAGTACTACAACCGCAAAGAAAATTACGATGATGCAGTGGAACGCCGCAATCTTGTTCTGAAATTAATGTACGACGAAGGATATTTGAACAGCGCTCAGTATTTGCGAGCAATCGAGGAACCACTTGAATTTGCTACTTCAAAGACAAGTCCTACTATTCTTGGTGGCAGCTCACGCCTTGGGATTGCACCTCATTTTGTCGAAATGTTGCGTCAGGAACTTACAAACCACCCACGTTTGAAGGAATATGATTTGTATCGCGATGGTCTGACTATTTACACAACGATTGATTCACGAATTCAAAAATTGCTCAATCAGGCTCTCGAAGAATATATGCCCGAAATTCAAAACTCGTTTAATGCAAATTGGAGCTGGAAGGGACGCAACGATATTCTGCAAAAGCTTCTAAAACGTGCAATAACTATGCGAACGGACTACCGAGCCGCAAAGGACGACCAGAAAAAAGCCATTATGACACGACTGCTGAACGACCAGCGATTTATCGACTCGGTGAAAAATGCTGTTACGACTGTTCAGGTTGGTGTTGTAATAATGAACCCTGCAACTGGTGCAGTGCTTGCAATGGCTGGTGCGTCCCCGAAATTTATGCGAGAAAATCCCGACGCGAAATACTCACTTAATCACGCTTATCAGATACGTCGGCAACCTGGTTCTGCGTTCAAGCCATTTGTATACGCTTCCTCGTTGATAAAAGGACTTACGCCCGATAGCCGTGTTGCCTGCGGACCGTATAGCTACACCCTATCCTCAGGTGAAGTGTGGTCGCCGCGTGGTTCAGGCTGCAACGATGGGGAAACAACCGTTTCATTAACCACAGGACTTGCGCGCTCAATAAACACAGTTGCAGCGCGACTGATAACGCAGGTAACATCACCACGAGATGTAATTGACCTTGCTAACAAAATGGGGATTACCTCACCACTGGCAGCAGTACCAGCTCTTTCGCTCGGTGGTGGTGGCGAAGTAAGCCCATACGAAATGACTTCTGCTTTTTGCACTTTTGCGAACAACGGCTGGCACATTTCGCCATATTTCTTCGAAAGCATAGAAACAAACAACGGGGAAGTGCTTCTCACAGCGAAGAACAACCGAATTATTACTGATGTTTTCGACAAAGAAATTGCTCAGCAAATGACTTATATGATGATGCAGGTTATTAATGCCGGAACCGCTTCGCGTGTGCGTCAATTTCTCAAAGACGTTGATGCCGCTGGCAAAACCGGCACAACAAACAATAGCACTGACGCCTGGTTCATCGGCTACACACCGCAACTTGTTTGCGGAATTTGGATGGGCTTCGACTATAACGAAATTAATTTCGATTGCTTGGGTTCGGTTGGATACGGCGGGCGAACAGCTGCACCTCTCTGGGGCAAAATTATGAGTTTGATTTACAGCGACCCTCAAATACCTTACAAGCAGAAGAAATTTATTTTCAATCCCGTCGATTCACTTGCTCAGCAAGTTAGCTGGAAGCCATACAACTTGACCAACACACAGAAAAACGCCGGCGAAGTTAATATTTTCGACGATAATTCCATTCCTTCCAACGGCGGCGAACCGCATAAATCAAGGGACGACGGGCCTATTCTGGCTCCTCTCCCACGCGACGAGGAATAAACAGAATAAAGGTAGCACAGACATTCCTGTCTATGCTTGCTCATAGCGCGAAATAAACGTGTTTGTTATCAGATTTTCTCAATATTCCCGAGCTTAGAACCTTCCGAAGGTTTGGAACCTTCGGAAGGTTTTCGTATCTCCGAAGGTTTCTGTATATCCGAAGGCTTTTGCCCTTCCGAAGGTTTCTGTATTTCGGAATTTATTAATTTCTCCTTCGTGCGATTTATTTCTGTTCGTCGGAAGCGTCTGCAAAATTTTCAGGAGTGAATACAAATTTAGTATCGGTGTTTTGAATTGAGTTTACTTTGTAAATCAAATCAATCAGTTTTTGCAAATAGTGCTGAACAAACTGCAAGTCCGACATAATCACTTCGCGACGGATTGAGTAGTGCGTTCGCGAAGCTGCGTAGGAACCGCTGTCGAGTTCGGTTGTAAGGGTTTGCGAAAGCAGTGCCTTCGATATTTCGGCGTTGCAGGTGCGGACAAGCTGATAATAAAGTTCCACCGAACTTGTTCGCGAAGCTTCCGCAAGCTTAATATCGATGCCTTCGGGTGCGACAATCACAGAGTTTTCCGCCATATTCACCAGACTATCGGCAAGAGCCTCAACCTCCTGAGTGGTTGCGTATCGCTGGTATTGCCCGATGAGCAGCGGCATTCCATACCGCTCCATAAAATTCATCCAGAAGCGAAACGCCCCATTTTTGAAGGTGCAAGCCCAATAGCACTTGCTAAGCAGTGCCGTTCCATAAGGATTTTGCAAAGTTGCTTCATATTGGGGGCATATCATTTTCCCTTCGGGTTGTTCAACAAACTCATTGAGCGAATTGCCTTTCAGCAACAGCTTCCCATTCGGGGAAAACCCGAAGTATTCCTGTGGCAGTGGCACAAATCTATCGGGCACAATCGATAATTCGCCCGTATTGTCCAGCTTCCAGATTATTTCAATTGGCTGAAAACCAAACAAAATGGCGTTGAATATGCTGCTAATGAGCGAACTTAAATCAATTTTCTCAAAGATTGTTTTGATGTCTTGCCCAATTTTGTCGTTCGTCGAAATTTCCCATTTGCAATTTGTAATCCCACTTTTTCGGGATTGCACACAACTCCAAACGTGCGGGTCGTTCATCAAGTCCCGCAAAGTTTCGTAGCTTCGACCTGCGTAGCTAAGCACTTTATCGGGATTTGGCAATAGCCCAATGTATTTCATAAACGAATATTGGCGGACGCGGCTTACAAGTTCTTGCGTTAGAACATTTTTTTGCATAATTCACCTACTTTATTTTTGAAATGATTAATCCAACGGCAATGCCCGAAACCGCATAAAGCAACTTATCTTGCAGCTGGCAGCTGCTTTGTGTCTGCTTGATGTTCAATATCGTTCGTTCGTAACGGAAGGTGTCGGGCATAGCCGCAAAACGAAGAAACAAGTTGTTTTCTGGGTAGCTATATGTTATTTTTACTGTGTCTTTTATTATCAAAGTGTCCAGCGAAAAAGTAAAACCGTTCGCAATTGTGTCCGAATACTGAATTTTCGGTTTTGCTTTGACTTTTATTTCCTTCGGTGGACGAACCAATAAAACTGTATCGCGAAAAATTTCTCTCTGCACAACAAATTCAGTATTACTGCTTTTTGCAAAGCCGAAAATCATATAAAACAAAGCAAATCCAATAATTATTCCTAAAATCGCGGCAAACAAATTAGTTTTCATCTTTCTTGCCAACCTGAATAATTAATCTAAAAAGTAGATTTTGAGCGTTTTCCGGTTGAGAAATAGAAACCGAAAGCTTGTCATTTTGAGCAAGTTCGATTGGTTCGGGCAAACTAATTGAAGCAAAACTTGAATTTGCTTGAATTGCCACAAGCTGCTCGATTAGGCTGCCGTTGCGGGAAATACTGACTACCGCTGTCCCTACGGAAAGCCCAACTTCGTAAGCAATGATTTCTGCCTTTTGCCCGTTTCGAAGATAAATCTTGTGAGGGAAGAAATATTCACCTGCCGAAATTTCACCGTATTTTGAAAAATCAAACGTCAAAATCACTTCCGAAAGCGACAAGTTTCTCACCAAGTCTAATAAATCGCTTTGCAGGTGAATATTCCCTGCGATTGTTCCCCAGATTGTCTGTTGCGAAACTGATGGAAAAAATATGTATGGCATAATTCACCTAAGGTTGAATTTCTAAGAAAATTTCTATTTTTCCGCTTGTTGTTCCATTCGAACTGTAACGAAATTTTATGTAGCGAACCGACGTAACAAACAAGAAAACGCTTGCGTCTTGCGTGTTTGAGTTTGTAGAGATTGGAATCGCCGCTCCGATAGATTGCATTTTCCCGTCAGATGAAGCAAATAATTCCAGTTGCCCTTTCATTTCGCCTTCGACATTTTCCCAAAGCACGCTGAGCGACCTTGCTTTTACGTTTGGCTTGCGTCCCGAAAAATCCACCAAAAGCCAGTTTGTTTCGAAATTTTGCGATAAATCTGTATTTTCGTATAATTTCATTAGCATCTCGACCACCTCAAACAACTCTGAAACCAATCAGACCACGCACTTTCATTCGAGAAAGCGGATGAAACACATTTCGCTTCTGCAAGAATACACCTTCGCACCTTTTGCCAGCCACAACCGAACTCGAATTAAACGCAATTGTCCGCACAAATCCCGCTGCAAGCACCTCGACGACGCACTCAATGTGTCCGCGAAATGAGTTCTGCCGCTTCCAGACAATCAAATCGTAAACACCTGGAACGTAGTTTGTTTGCTTGCCGTGCTTCATAGCAAAATCGAACATTTCATTTGCGACGGCAGTTGCGGGAAGCGGGTGCGAGTTTGCGGGCAAGCCTAATTTTTGCCTTGCTTGCTCGAAGCACCACCACAATCCCGCCGCACAATACGCACAATTGCCCCGCAACCCAAGCGATTGAGTGTATTTATTGACTTCGCCGTCGTTCCTGCTCGTTGCCTCGCAAATTCCTACCTGACTATACATTATTGCAACTGCTTCTTTCAGCAGAAGTCCATTGCAGGGGATTTCGTAGCGTTTGGCGGCAATTGCTCCAAGCGGCAATAGCAAAAGCAGAACACCATACAAACACAGTCTTTTCATCGTCCCACCTATATTTGAGTGAAATACACCCCAAGCACAACCAACCCGATGCACACGTGAACGCCAAGGAAAATATTACCAAGTGCGTTCCACATTTGATAACGCATAGTCTCGCTTCGCGAAAGAATAAACGCAGCAATAGAGGTAATTCCAATTGCCAGCGCCTCGAAAACAATTACGGCAACGACCGTCTCTTTTATCGCTGATTGCGACATAAAGAACAAGCCCAATGCAAATGGAATAAACCAAACTGAATTACGAAGAACCCAACCTGCTGCCTTTTCAAGTTTATTTTTCTCTGAATATTTCATTTTCTACTCCCTGAAATTTCTAAATTCTTCTAAATGAACATTGTCAAATAGGCGGTCGCCCGAATGGAATATGATTTGCAGTGCTTTTTCGGGAAGTTCCACTTTTACGTTCCCTCTGGCAATTTCCACAAGCAGGCGAACAACGTCGCTTTTTTCGTTGGCAACTTCGATTGGAACAATCATTTCGCGTCTATTACGCAAATATAGATTATGTATCGCTATTTTTTTCGTCAAATTTCGTAAAAGCGTCGGAATGGGTGCGTCTTTGAGTTCGTAACGGACGGAAACATACGCTTTCACTTCTTCGGTTGCCACCGAAAGCACCTCATCAACCACTGATTGGTCAATTTCGTTGCCATCGCCCGAAAGCTCGGCGAGTTTGCTTTCGCCGAGCTCCGAAATCAAATCATCTATTGTTGCCCATTGCATAGCACATTCCGATAAATTTATGGAACAAGAAGCACTTTGATAATTCCGCCGTTTGCAGTTGCTTCCAGTGCGCGGGCGTTGACGGCTGCTCCCGAAGTTGCTACGACGGCTCTGCCCTGGGCGTCGCTTGCAAGGTTGTCTCCCACCGCGATGCTACCCACTGCCTCGACGGGAACAGTGCCTAATATAACTACACTTGCATTTTTATTAGTTGCCCATTTGCGTTCCGTTACACCGAGCGATTTGCTTCCGGCGGTGCAGTGCGAACCGTTGTAACCGATAAATCGATATGGCAGCAAATTATCACTTGCTTTGAATGTTACTTTATGACCGGGCTGATAAAGAACGCTGTTTTTCATATTCCCTCCTGATTATATTTGATTTAATATTAAACATCCAGCTTGTGGTGAAGTCATTTTCAAGCAATAATTATCTGTTGCGCGAACGACTTTGATTTTACCGCCGTTCTCATAGTATGTGTCAATTTCGGGCATACCGCGTCTGCGAAGTGTGTAGCCAAAGCTTGGATTGAATTCGTTACGTAATTCGGGCGAACTATCATCGACAAACGCAAGAATAATAGAATTGCCCCATACGTTTTCGAAGCTCGTTCCATCAGGCGAAAAAACAGTTGTTGCAATTTTCACCTTCGGAATTTCAAAAAAGTCGGAAATAATTTTTGTATTCAGTGAAGTTATTCCCGCATATTTAAATCTATCCTGCAAAACGATATCATTATTAATAATCTGGTAAATCGGGTAGCTCATTATCATTGTATTTGGGTGAACTCCGATACTGGAACGAACTCGTTCGATTGCTTCTTTGATTATTTCAGTCGAATTATAAGTTAAATTAAGCGAACTTGTTTCGTCGATAATAATTTTGTTGTCGCTCGGATAATTATCAGGATTGGTTGCAATTTTTGCAGCTTCGATTTCGCAGTTAAGTTCCAGAATATCGATTAATTGGCGGACAGTGTATTGCTCGTATTTGTAGAAATCCTGAATTTGTTCTTCTTCAAGATAATCGACAGCCATCTCGACATCGCGTTCGATTGTTTCGAATTCCAGCAAGTCGAATTCAGTTTGCGGAAGGCGGTTGGAATTGCTGCCCATTGCGCGTTCGGTGGAACGTTCCACAAAGGCAGATTTGCCAAAAACAGGGATGCGTCCCTTTTGCTTGCTCACTTCGACAACGGGGAAAAGCTCCTTCCCGACGTACTTGCGGTTAACATATCCCTGTGCAAGAGTGGTTAGCACGGGGTCGAGCGTTCTTAATTCATAAGTTTGATTAGGCATTTTCTCCTCCTTGTAAAATATTTAAAGCTTGTTGGTAGGTAATATTTGGATTTTCCATAGTCATCTCTATTGCTCGGCGGTGGATTTCAAGGCGGTTTTCATCTACTTTTTTGCCTTCGAACTGGTGTTCGATTTTCCCTGCGTTCGGAATACTCAATTGACTGAAATACGCAGACGGCTTGATGCAATCAAGAATAGAGATAATGTCTTCGGCAAGATTAAATGATATTTCCTCGCGGAATTTGTGAGTTAATTCATCACACCGCACAAGCAAATCGACAAGTTTTTCTTTCATTGCCTGGTTTTTGAGCAGAAGTTTGTTGCGTTCAAGAAAGTTCTCGACAAACTCGCTATATTCGAGCTTGCGAAGCTTTTCTTGGAGCATTGCAATTTGTTCGTTGAGACGATTGTTCTGTTCGGTGAGAGTATGAATTTCGTTTTCTTCGTCTGTACGGTTGAGAAAATCGTAAGCGAATGAGTAGCAATCGCACTCGCCATCGTCGAAGGAAACAGTGGCAAGCCCATCAACTGCGGGAGTAGCAGCGCCAAGCAAACCGACGTGCCGAAGCAGCAGCTCGGGCGTCAGTGCAATTGAAACGCGGCGATATTTGCCTTCCCGCACTTCCTCGATAATTTCATTCGATAGGTCCTTGAGCTTTGCCAGGAGCTTATTGCCGCGCCGTGCAAGGCGTTCCACCCAACCATAGGCGGGTGCGTCGTCTTTCGGGTGACCTTTCACAAGCGGAGCTTCGTATCCGTGCTCTGTTGCAGCGTTATAGGTACGCTCAATTGCTTCGAGTGTAACGCTGTCGGCAAAGAATGGGCGCCCCTTGCTATCGTTAAAATTACCTGTTCGAAATACCTCAATCCACATTTCTACCTCGAATAGTGTTGAACCTTGATGCAAAACTATCGAGGCTTAGCGAACAGGTTTAATTCACCGATTTTAATTTTTATGAAATCATTTTTTAAACAGTTTTTTCTATTTTACATAAGAGAGTAACATTTTTATTAAAAATACAATACTAATAAGTTATTATTTTCGTTAAGATATTAAATTTTATTCAAGTTTTCGTGAGTATTACCGAAAAATAAAAATGTCGGAAAAGCCGTTGATTGGGAGAATTATTATTGAAACAAAGTTCTTGAAAAAAATGGAGGTCTATTTTAATTGATTTTGTCTTTGTTTACTTCTAAATTATTATATTAATTCGGTATTGTTGTAATAAAATATATTTCTATTGAACTATATAAGGGTTTTAGTTATGAAACTTAATGTTAAACTTTACACATTTATTGGCGGTATAGTAGTTATCGCTTTTGTTGTCTTTGGATTTTATGTTTATAATTTCCAGAAGGAAGATATTGACAAAACCTACAAGGAAACAATTGAAGAATACTTGAACAACTACACCCAGATGATTAATCTGGAAATTGAATCGAAGAGGAAATCTGTTACAGTTGCAATGAATTTAGCGAGTAATTACTTCAATTCCTTAGGAAGTATTAATGAAACAACTGAGCAAGTTAAAGTAGGTGAACAAGTCGTTAATAAATGGATAATTGCAGGGAAACCAATACAAAATAATTTTGAGATTGTAGATAAAATTAAAGGTTTTGGCGTTCACGCTTCTACAATTTTTCAAAAGACACCAAAAGGTTACTTACGTATTTCTACAAACGTGATAACAAAAGAAGGGAAAAGAGCTGTTGGAACATTCATTCCTTTCGATAGCCCAGTCGCACAGGCTATCGAAAAAGGCGAAAGATATATAGGAAGAGCCTGGGTTGTTGATTCCTGGTATATAACAGCATACGAACCGATAAGAGTGAATGGCGTAATCAAGGGAATTTTATTTGTTGGTGAACCTGAAATCAATTATACAGCTTTATCTGAAGACTTCAAGACGAAGAAATACTTCGGTTCGGGTTATCCGTATATTGTAGATGAAGAAGGTGTTCTGACAGCTCATCCTCAATCTGTTGGGTTATCGTTAGCAGAATACGATTTCTTTAAAGAAATGAAGGAAAAGAAAAATGGCTTTGTTGTATATGACTGGAAAGGTAGAGAAAAAACCCAGTATTTCAGATATTTAGAACCAATAAAAAGCTTCATTACAGTAGGGTGGTATACTGAGGACTACGAAGCAATATTTTCTGAACTTCGAACAACAATTTTTATTGCTGTGCTTTTTGCATTGGCAGTAGTAATTGGAATTATATTTATTATCGTTCGTTCTGTGATGAAGCAACTTGGTGCCGACCCGAAAGAAGTGCAAGAAATTGCGAACAAGGTTGCCGAAGGCGATTTCTCAATGAATATTAATTTGAAGCAGGGCGATACAAACAGCTTGCTTGCGTCTATGAATAAAATGGTGCATACTATCAAAACTATGGTTCAGGACGTTCAGAAATTAGGTAATTCTGCAACAGAAGGTAAGCTTGATGTCAGAGCTGATGCAACAAAATTCCAGGGTGAATACAAGCAATTAGTTCAAGGATTAAATAGCACACTCGATGCTATTATCGGTCCACTCAACGTTGCCGCTGAATACATCGACCGCATATCGAAAGGCGACGTCCCACCAAAAATTGTTGATGAATACAAAGGCGATTTCAATGAAATTAAGAATAATCTGAATGTTCTCATCGATGCAACTCAAAATATTTCCGATGTATTAGTTCAAGTTGCAAAAGGTAATTTAGATATTTCAATACAGGAACGTTCATCAACTGATATTTTAATTCAAAGTGTTAATAAAACAATAAACTCAGTGCGTGAGCTTGCAAAAGATGTAATATTCCTATCTGAAAACGCAATGCTTGGCAATTTAAATGTAGAAGTTGACGAAAACAAATACGAAGGCGAATATAGAAATATCGTTGCAGGCGTCAATAATACTTTAATGAGTGTTGTAAATATTATTAATTCGATGAGTGCAAATGTTATGATAGGCGATAAGAATGGAATTATTAATTTCGTCAACAGTTCTAATTTTGAATTATTCAGGAAACACATAAACAATATTAAATCACATCTACCTGATTTTTCAATTGATAATGTGATAGGAAATTCAATTGATAAATTCCATAAAAATCCATCGCATCAAAAAGCATTGCTTTCAAATTTAACATCAACTCACAGAGCTTTGATTTCTATGGGCGAAGGTAAATTCAGATTAAACGTTTCTCCAATAAACAATAAAAATGGCGAACGTCTTGCTTATGTGGTTGAGTGGTTGGATCAAACAGATGAAATAAACTTCAACGATGGATTGAATGGATTAATAGAAAACATTACAGAAGGAAATCTCAAATCCAGAATGAACGCCGACAAAGTTGAAGGTATGTATAGAGAAACTGCTGTCGGGATAAACAAAATGCTTGATAATCTGCTCGAACCGATTAATGACGTTACAGATGCACTTAAACAAATGGCAGAAGGCAATTTGTCGCTAAAAGTAACAGGAAATTACAAAGGCGACCACGCTATACTGGTGAATGCACTCAATACTACAATTGAACAAATGCCTTTCAAAGAAACTATACAGGTGCTGGAAGGTCTTGCAAACGGCGACCTTACTCGAAAAGTAGAAGGCAACTACAAAGGCGATGCCTTGAAACTCAAAGAAGCGCTGAACTCTACAATAGATAGTTTGAACGAACTACTCACTCAGGTTGCTGTAACAGTTGACGAAGTTACTCGCGGGGCTATGCAGGTGAGCGATGCAAGCACTGCACTTTCGCAGGGTGCAACCGAACAAGCCGCTTCGCTCGAAGAAATTACAAGCTCGATGGCTCAAATTGGTTCTCAAACCAAGACAAACGCCGAGAACGCCAACCAGGCTAATCTACTTACCTTCGAAGCAAAAGAAGCTGTCGAAAAAGGTAACCGCGAAATGCTACAACTCAACAATGCAATGGAAGAAATCACCGAATCGAGCCGCAACATTTCGAAAATTATCAAAGTTATCGATGAAATTGCCTTCCAGACCAACTTGCTTGCACTGAACGCAGCAGTAGAAGCTGCCCGCGCAGGACGCCACGGCAAAGGCTTCGCCGTTGTTGCCGAAGAAGTTCGCAACCTTGCCGCCCGCTCGGCAACCGCCGCTAAGGAAACATCAGAACTCATCGAAAACAGTATCAAAGCAGTAGAAAATGGCTCTATGATTGCTGTCCGCACAGGCGAAGCTCTGGAAGAAATCAAAAACAGTTCAACCAAAGTTGCTGATATTGTTGGCGAAATTGCAACTTCGTCTAACGAGCAGGCTCTTGCTATTTCGCAAATCAACGAAGGGCTCTCGCAAATCGACAAAGTTACTCAAACCAACACAGCAAGCGCCGAAGAAAGTGCTTCCGCTGCCGAAGAACTATCAGGTCAGGCTGCTCAATTGAAAGCTATGATTGCAAGGTTTAAATTGAACAACGAAAATGTTGCGTTCAGCAACTATGAAAGTTCGCATTATGTTTCGGGACGCCGCAGCCGTTCGCTTCCTCACCACCAAAGCGAACAAACCGAACATAGCGAAATAAATTTTGGCGACGGCACCGATTACACAAGTAACATCGACCCATCTGATATTATCAAACTCGATGAAGATGATTTCGGGCGGTATTAATCAGAAAGCAAGTAAATAAGCAGTTGCAAAGCGACTGCCCCGAAATCACAAGGCTGAGAACCTTCGGAAGGATTGAAACCTTCCGAAGGTTTTTTAATTGGTAGCACAGACATTCCTGTCTGTGGAATAAATCGCCATAACCTTCCGAAGGTTTCTGACCCTTCGGAAGGTTCTATGACTTTAATAGCTCATTTTGTTAAGTTTGACTTTTCCGCGGAAAATCCAGTAAATTGAAACTGTATAGGCAACAACAAATGGCATACCGATTAAAGCAATGATAAGCATTATGCTTAAAGTTTTTTGTGAAGAAGCAGCGTTGTAAATAGTTAGCGAGTTTGCTGGGTCTGCGGCGGGCACAATATTCGGGAAAATACCAATTGCGAACAAAGTAAGCAGTGCAACAATTGAAGCGCAGGACGATAGAAATGCCCTAAACTCACGTCCGTGATGTATTTCTCGTGGAATATTAGCAATAGCAAGCATATTAAGCAGCGGAACAACAAACAGAATTGGATATTCTTTGATATTTGCTATCATTTGCGGGAAGAAGGTCAAGGTTACCATAGTAGTCGAAACATAGCAAATCACAAAGAAAATGATGGTATTATTCACCCAAGCGCGCACTTTTGCTTGTAGTTCGCCTTCGGTTTTCATCACAAGATATATTGCTCCGTGCATCATAAATAATGCAACGGTTGTAATACCGACAAGAATAGGATAAGGAGTAAGTAAGCTGAATAAAGTTGTGCGAAGCTCAAAATCATTTTGCACGGGCAAACCAACAATAATATTGCCCATAGCAACACCCATAAGCAAAGCAATTAATATACTAGAAATGGAAAAAGCAATATCCCAATTGCGACGCCAAGTTTTCGATTCGTGTTTGCTACGGAATTCAATTGCAACAGCGCGGAAAATCAACACAAAAAGCAATATCATAAATGCAACGTAAAATCCTGAAAAAACAGTTGCGTAAGCGTGTGGGAATGCAGCAAATAGCGCACCTCCCCCCGTTACCAGCCAGACTTCGTTGCCATCCCAGATTGGTCCGATAGAATTCAGCAAAATTCTTCTATCAGTATCGTCTTTCACAAGCAAATACAACGCACCAACTCCAAGGTCGAACCCATCTAACACTGCGTATCCTGTGAATAATATTGCTATTAGAATAAACCAGACTAAATTTAAATCTAAGAACTCAAACATATATTTTCCTCCTAATTTTTTTCAAAGATATATTTTTGTTGGGAATATACATCGTCTGTATCTTCGTAAACGTCGGGACCGTGCTTGATTTTCCTATCCAGCAGGAACAAAAATAGCAAGAACAGTAGTAAATATATAGCAGTGAATAAAATTAGGGAGAACAACACTTCGCTTGAGTTTACTGTTTTCGAGAGAGCATCTTTTGTTCGCATAATACCATAAACAATCCAGGGCTGGCGTCCAACCTCAGCTGCAATCCAGCCGATTTGGTTAGCCAGATGCGGCAGGAGCACACTCCACACCAAAACGTGATGATACCACCGAACATTTTCCAGTTTACCGCGCCACCAGAAAAACACCCCAAGATAAGCAATTAATATCAAGAGCATACCAATTGTAATCATAATATGATATGCCTGAAAAACAACTTGAACAGGCGGTCTATCCTCTTTTGCAAATTCGTTAAGTCCGGTTACAGGTGTTTTGCTATCTCCATAAATAAGCCAGGAAAGCATACCGGGAACTTTAAATCCGTAAGTTTTATTGTTTTCTTCGTCAACCCAACCAAAAAGGTAGAGGTCCGCAGGACCAGTTTCATAATGACCTTCGAATGCAGCCATTTTTGCGGGTTGAGTTTTTGCAACCTGCACACCGCTTGCGTGACCAGTTATCAATTGCGTTAAAGTAGCAAAAGCAGCTACCACAAGAGCAATTTTCATTGATTGCTTTGCAAAGAAATGGTGGCGTCCCTTAATCAAGTAATATGCACTGACACTCAATACAAGGAAAGCACCTGTTATCCACGCAGCCGAAATAGTATGCGACAATCTTTCGAGTGTTGATGGGTTGAAGACAACTTCCCAGAAATTTGTTACTTCGGCACGTGCCATAGCGCCTTCGCTAACAATATGGAAGCCGGCGGGTGTTTGCATCCAGGAATTTGCAACCAGTATCCATACAGCGCTAAGATGTGCCCCAAATGCAACCATTATAGTAGCAATAAAATGCGTTCTTGGTTTCACTTTGTCCCAGCCGAACACCAGGACGGCAAGAAAGCCCGATTCAAGGAAAAAGGCAAAAATCCCCTCAGCCGCCAGAGCACTACCGAACACATCACCAACGAAACGCGAATATGCCGCCCAGTTTGTCCCGAACTGAAACTCCATTACAATGCCGGAAGCAACACCAAGCGCAAAAATCAATGCAAAAACTTTGACCCAGAATTTTGTTATGTTATGGTAGCGAATATCTTTGGTTTTCATATACATTCCCTCCATTATCACAAGCAGCAAGCCAAGCCCAATGCTCATTGGAGGATAGATATAATGAAAACCAACCGTTAAAGCAAATTGAAAGCGAGATAGTAGTTCTACATCCATTAATTGACCTCCAGAATTTTCAAAAATTAACGAAGACAAATTTTTGACGAAATATTCATCATTTTGTTTTTATATAATCAAATATCACAAATAATTATCCAAAAAACATCGGATTTTGCATTCACAGACAAGAATGTCTGTGCTACTATTATAAAAACCTTCGGAAGGTTCCAAACCTTCCGAAGGTTCTAAGCCTTGTAATTATAATACAGTCTATTTGGATTTGTTTGCTAATCTGAATAAAATTTAAATACAAAATATCATACTTATTCGCTCTAAAGATAAGAATAAAATTAACGATAATTAGTCATAAAATAATACGATATTTTAATAAATTATCGTAGAGATTTTTTATTACTATCACTGCAAAAGGCCTCTTTATGAGAACAATAATATTCCTGGTTGTTTCTTTTCTTGTGTGTTGTCAATTATATTCAGGTTGGATTGTTCAGCAAAGCAACACAACGGAAGAATTAAGAGATGTTTTCTTTTTAGATTCTACCTTGGGTTGGGCAGTCGGTAATGCTGGTGTTGTCCGCAAAACAACTAACGGCGGAGTTAATTGGCTTTCACAGACAAGCGGCACAAGCAATACACTGTTCGGCGTCCATTTCGTAAATGATACGGTCGGCTGGGTGGTCGGTCAAAGTGGCACTATCCGCAAAACTACCAACGGCGGAACAACCTGGGTTGCTCAGACAAGCGGCACAAGCAACACACTTTTCGGTGTCCATTTCGTAAATGATATGGTCGGCTGGGTGGTCGGTCAAAGTGGCACTATCCGCAAAACAACTAACGGCGGAACAACCTGGGTTGCCCAAACAAGCTTTGTAAATCTTATTCTTCTAAGTGTTCATTTTGTTGATGAATATTTCGGTTGTGCTGTCGGACAAAATGGAACAATCCTATTGACTTACGATGGCGGAACAAATTGGTTCACTCAATCAGTAGGCGGAACCCTCCCGCTTTATAGCGTTCATTTCGTTAATTTCAACTACGGATGGGCAGTCGGCGGTGGTGGTTTAATATACAAAACTACTTCCGGCGGCACCTATTGGTTCCCGCAAACTTCGAATACCAGCAACTGGCTCTATGGAGTTCACTTCCTTGATATAAACAGAGGCTGGGCAGTGGGCGATGGAGGCACAATACTCGCAACAACAAACGGTGGTACGCAATGGGTTTCGCAAAACTCGGGACTGCCGCAAGCAGTTAATTTTAATAGCGTTAAATATGTTTCGCTAAATAAAAGCTGGATTGTAGGTGGAAACGGCAGAATTCTTGCACAGCATACTTTATCGCCACCAACTCTTATTTCATCCGATTCAGGGGCAACAAACGTTCCTCTATTAGCACAATTTACCTGGTCCAACGACCCATTTGCTTCATACAATAGAATTCAGGTTTCCAGATTCAGTAATTTCTCTATTCTTGCTTTTAATGATACTGCCAATGGCACCTCGAAAACTATTCCCCTCCAATCAAAGCTGGACACAAATACCTTGTACTATTGGCGTGTGAAATCTTACGATGCAAGTGGCGATTCTTCTGCCTGGTCAGAGGTTAGAGAATTCAGAACAGAGCCGAAATTACTTCCACCCAATTTAGTTTCGCCCCAAAATGATTCTACTTTGCTTTCGAATTCTGTTGTTTTCGTTTGGGATAGCTCACATAATGCACAAAGTTATATTATTCAAATTGCTACCGATAGTTCGTTCTCGAATATTTTTGTTAATGATAGCACGCAATCCACTAATTATCCAATTGATACGCTTTCATTCGCAACGACTTATTATTGGCGGGTGCGAAGCAAAAATCTGTCTCAGTTAAGCGAATGGTCTGCTCAAAGGAAGTTTTCAACACCTATGCAGCAACTTTATCAAATCCAAGGAACAATTAAATACGAAAACAACACTCAAACACCGATGAACAACTGCATAGTTCAGTTGCGGGACGCTTCAGGGCAACAAGTTGCTCAAACCACGACAGATTCTCTTGGCAACTTTGTTTTTTCGGGATTATCAAATGGTAACTATTCTTTAAACATAACAACATCAAAAAGTTGGGGTGGGGTCAATATATCCGATGTTAATCTAATTCGATTACATTTGAATAACCTTCAATCATCATTTACACCACTGACAGGTATTAGACTTCTTGCCGCAAACGTTAACCAGGACAATTTTGTAAATATTGTCGATGCTAATCAAATAAGAAGGCGATTGAATAACATCACTCCATACACCTGGACCGCACCGGATTACGTTTTCTATCCGACTACTATAGAAATAAATGGTGCAGATGTTTATATCGATATTAAGTCGCTTTGCTCGGGTGATATCAATGGAAGCTACACACCACCAAATAATTGAAAAATGTTCAACTAATCATATATTGCAACTATGAAAAAGTTTATAATACCGCTGCTGATAATATTTTCAAGCTTGATATCAGCAAATTTGTTCTCGCAGAATACTATTACTTTTACAATAGGAACTATTCAGGCAATTCCTGGGCAATTAGTTTCTATTCCAATTAGCATTAGTGGCGCCAATGGTACAAATGCCATAGGTGTTGGTCAGTTTTATATATTTCACACCAGTGGAATTACCAAATCAGGCTCAAATGTAGGTTTTACTTATGATTCATTGACAAATCCTATCGAATGGTTGGGTAATTTGAACTACAACTCGACTACCATAAGCAATACCTGGATGTCTTCAAATTTCAATGATGTTAGTTTCCCTGATGGTTATATACTATTTTATATTAATGTTATCTACAATGGTCCAGATACAGTTAATTTAACCTGGGGCACTTCGGGTATAACAGAAACTATGGTTGATAATAGTCTGGGCACATTGTATGGCACTGTTAATTTTAATTTTAACAATGGTAAAATTATCCCAGCTCCTCCAATCCCAACTGCTCCAAATTTGCTTTCCCCAGCGAACGATTCAACCGGCGTTTCACATTCTCCGACATTATCCTGGCAGGCATCGGCAAACGCAACAAGCTACTACGTGCAGGTTTCAACGGACAGTTCGTTCAGCACAATCCAGGTAAATGATACGGTTACAACTACAAGCCGTCAATTGAGCAATTTGCAGTATAGCACAAAATACTACTGGCGGGTAAGAGCGATAAATTCGAGCGGAAGCTCAGATTGGTCTGTGGTGTGGAGTTTTATGACACTTTCTATATCTTTACCTAATCACTGGAATTTTACAAGTAATACGGGCAATTATGCAGTAATTGGATTAAACCCGAATGGTGTGTATGAAATTGATAACAGGAACATTACAAATGGGGATGCTATTGGTGTGTTTTATCTTGATGAAAGCGAGGAGAAATGTGCTGGATATATGATATGGGATGGGCAAAACTACGGTATAGTAGTTTGGGGCGACGATGATTTCACCCAAAACACGAAAGAAGGTTTTTCTCCTGGCGAAGCATATATAATCAAAGTTTGGGATGCACAAGAAGCAGTAGAACACTATGTTGATTTCAATATTCAATCAGGTTTGGGCGTTTATCAGCCAAACGGCATCACAATTATCGATGCTATTAGAGCAATAGTTAAAATCACGCACAATATTCATCTCAATACGGGATGGAATATGATTTCTTCTTATGTTCAACCTAATAGTTTGTCAATTTCTAATTTACTCTCTCCGATATCTCAAAAATTACAAATAATGAGAAATGCATTTGGACTAATTTATTCTCCTCCGATGACTGCAACACTTAGCCAATGGAGTAGATTTCACGCTTATCAGCTTCGTCTGACCAGTCAGGATACTCTGCCAATATACGGAAAAAAGATTACTCCGCAAGCACTGCCGATATTTTTATCTACAAATTGGTATTGGTTGCCTTATCCAAGAACTTCCTCGATGGCACTTACAACTGCTCTATCAAGCATTCAAAGCAGAATTCTGCAAGTGAAAACAATCACCGGGCAAGTTTATCACCCACCATTTTTCTACACCTTACAAACCTTAGAACCAGGTAAAGGATATATGATAAAACTAACTCAGTTTGCAAGATTAGTCTATCCTCCTAACTCAACAACTAAATCAGTTGCATCACGCAACAGTTTTACCGAACCATCAATGTTTGTCCGAAAGCATAATATCACGGGCAAAACCGCGGTTATTCCAATGGAAATTGCAAATATTCAAGATGGCGACGAAGTGGGCGTCTTCACACGCGACGGCTTGCTTGTGGGTGCGGGCGTTTGGCAGGAAGGTTCGTGTGGCGTAGTAGTATGGGGCGACGATGAATTCACAAGCGAGAAGGACGGTGCTTACGAAGGCGAAGAACTCTTTGTCAAGGTATGGAGCCGCAAAGATAATACCATTGGAAGCCTTCGAATTGCAGAAGCACGCAATTTGTCCGAAGGCAGTTTAATTGCCACTCTCCAATACGAAACTGATGCAATTCTTATGCTTAAAGGTATCGCAGAGTTCGAAAATTCTTCTCTTATAATTACTCCACAACCAGCAGCAGAAGAACTATTTATTTCCTATCGTAAACTTCCGGGTGAGACGCTTAAAATAGGACTCTACAATCAGAACGGGAGCTTGCTCATTAGTCAGGTTCATAATTCGCCCGATGGTGTAATTAAACTTGATATAGGCAATATCCCAAGCGGTGTGTATTTCGTTGTGCTTCGCAATGGTCTTAACTATGCAAAAGAGAGAGTTGTTGTCGTCAAGTAACCTTTGATTGTGAATATTGATAAGAAAACCTTCGGAAGGTTCCAAGCCTTCCGAAGGTTCTAAGCTTTGTAATTACGAAATGAACTGATTAAAATAATATCTATTTCGTAAATAGTAGTTCAGACATTCCTGTCTGAAAATTACCAATTATCGATAATTAATATAATATGCGTATAATATAAGATATGCGTATAATATAAGATTCGTAGCTCAGACAAGAATGTCTGTGCTACCAACAGAAAAATGCGTAGCATTTAGCAACAAGATGTGCATTGCACAGACAAGAATGTCTGTGCTACCATTATCAAAACATTCCGCAGGTTTATAAATTATCTTATTTCAATTTGTTAATCTATTTATTTTCGGTAACTTTGTAAATCTTTTTTGTTCATTTTATATGATTTGGTGTATTATGAAACAAGTAAAAATTCATCCTGCGAGTAAAACACATAACGTTACTTACGCAATTCGTGATATTATCGTTCTGGCAGAAGAAGTTAAGAAAAGTGGTAAGGAATTACTTTATCTGAACATTGGTGACCCTAACGTTTATGATTTTGTTACCCCAAAGCACGTAATCGAAGCCACCTACAAAGCTATGCTCGAAAACAAAAACGGCTATGCTCCATCGAGTGGTATCAAACCTGCTATTGATGCGATTGTTCGCGATGCCGAACGCAAGGGAATAAAGAACATTTTAGATGTGTTTGTTACTACGGGTGCAAGCGAAGCAATTGAAATATGCTTAACCGCACTGCTAAACCCTGGCGAAAACTTCCTTATGCCTACTCCCGGCTATCCGCTTTATACAGCAGTCCAGAGCAAACTCGAACTCGTTCCCAATCCATACTATCTGGACGAAGCTAACGGCTGGCAACCCGATATTCACGATATCAAGTCAAAGATTAATGATAAAACTCGTGCCATCGTTCTTATTAACCCGAACAACCCTACTGGTTCGATTTGCAAAAAAGAGACTTTGCTAAAAATTATAGATTTAGCTCTGGAACACAATCTGGTAATTATTGCCGACGAAATCTACGATAAATTGATTTTTGGCGAGAAGGAATTCATCTCGATTGCTTCTCTTAACACGGAAGTTTCCTGTATTACTTTCTCGGGATTATCCAAAAATTACATTGCACCTGGCTTCCGTATCGGTTGGGGCGTTGTAAGTGGCAATCGGTCGGTTATGAGCGATTATATTGATGCTATAAATAAGCTTCTTCGTGCTCGCGTTTCTGCTAACCACCCCGAACAATACTCAATTATTGCAGCTTTGGACGGCGACCAATCGCACCTTACAGATGTAAACAACCGCTTGAAAAACAGGCTCGAAATCACTATGAACAAACTTGCCACTATTCCGGGTATTTCTCTTGTGCGTCCTGATGGTGCATTCTACGCTTTCCCATCAATCGATGTCGAGGACGATGCTCATTTCTGCAAAGAACTGCTCAAAGAAACTGGCGTTGTAGTTGTCCCGGGCAGTGGATTTGGTCAGAAACCCGGTTCGCACCACTTCCGAATTGTTATTCTGCCGCCCGAAGAAGTGCTGAACAAGGCTTTCGACCGTATTACGGAATTTTATGCCAAATATAAATCATAATTTATTGAGGCATCTTTGAAAATTTTGCAACTTGCACCTCGCTTCCCGTTTCCGCTTGATGACGGTGGGAAAATTGGCGTAGCTAATATTTTTATCAATTTAAGCCGTCTGGGTTGCGAGGTGCATTTGTTCGCTTTCGAAGATGTCAAAATTAGCCAATCAGCCCACGATGAAGCAAAGCAATACGGAAAAGTTATAATCTATCCGCATATTCCTAAAAATTCTCTGTTCGGTGCATTTCTTGCTTTTATCACCAACTCTTCTCTGTATCTAAACAAGCACTATTCGGCAAAAGTGCGGGAATATCTATTCTCGCTTTGCGAGCGTGAACGCTACGACGCAATCCATTGCGACCACACAGCAATGGCAAGCCTTGGGATCGAGCTCAGTCGCAAATTCGGCATACCCGTAGCGTTGCGTCTGCATAACATTGAATTTATGATTTGGCAGCGATATGCGGAAAATTTAAGCGACACTAATCCCAAAAAATTGTTCGTCAGCCAGCAAGCAAAAGCACTTAAAAAAGCAGAAATAGAAATTATGTCTGCGGTAGATGCTTGCTTTGCCATTACCGAAGACGAAGCGGCGTTAGCCCGCCAGCTTTCGCCGAAAGCAAATATTCTGTGCGTCCCAATTGGCGTCGACTGCGAAAAGTTCAAGTATGCCGATATGAGCAATCGCGAAAGCAAAACGCTCGCTATTGCAACAACTTACAAGTGGCAGCCGAATGTCGATGGATTGATTTGGTTTATCGAAAATGTTATGCCAAAGCTCAAAAAAGAACTATCAGGCGTAAAACTAAATCTTTATGGCAAAGGCTTGCCCGATAAATTAAGAAATTACGCTCACCTTGGTGTTTGTCCAATTGGATATGTCGAGGATATTGTCCCTTGCTTGCAGAAGGCAACTCTGTATGTTGCACCATTGTTTGTAGGTGCAGGCGTGCGTGTCAAAATTCTGGAAGCAATGGCAACGGGTTTGCCCGTTGTTGCAACAGACATTGCGGCACAAGGCATTTCGGCAGGCAAGTCCCAGGGGATTATCCGTGCAAATTCAGCAAACGAAACTGCAAACGCCATTATAGCTTTGCTCAAAAATCGGCAAATGCTCTCTACTCTTGGCAAGTCTGCCGCTGATTATATCCGCGCAAATTACAACTGGCAAAAAAATGTCAAAGTAATTCTTGATGAATACCAAAGATTAATACAAGCAAAGCGTCCAAATTTGTCATAATATTTCAATTTACTTAAAAATTTTAAAGTTGCTTTTCGATATTTTCTTTTTTTATTTGATTTTTTGAAAAGATTTGTTTATTTTGTTATGGTTATTATTATTTTTTGAGCATAAAGATGGAAACAATTCAACTAATTGGATACCAAACAAGTTCAGGCGAATATAAAAAACTTCCTCTGTATTTGATGAGCGTTTCAGCAGGAACCCCGACACCCGCCGACCAGACCATCGAAAGCGAAATTGACCTCAACGAGTTTCTTGTTCAGCATCCTGCTGCAACATTTTTTGCTCGTGTCAATGGTGATGCACTTCGCCATTTCGGTGTTTGCGACGGTGATATTTTAATTGTAGATACTGCAATCGAACCAACAGATGGGAAGTTGGTGCTCACCTCCATTAGCGGGGAACTCACTATTAAAATTTACCGCAAATTTGGCGATGTCCCGTATTTGCAATCTGCTGATAATCAATTTCTACCGCTGAAAATTGATGGATATGTGGAATTTATTTTGCTCGGTGTTGTTACAAAAATCATTCATTCTCTATAATTCGGCATAATAATTGATTATTCTAAACTGTAATTGTATAAATAATTGGAATTGTGAATTATTATGCGAGCAAAAAAATTACCCCAAATAAAGCAAAAATTCTATTACGAAGCACCTGTTCTTCCTGCTCAATTCAAAGCAGGGAAACCCGTCGTTGCGGAAAAGATAAATTCTATCGATTTGGTTCGTATGCTTCTACCGAAAAAGGAAAATTATTATATGGTGCAGGTTTCGGGCGAAAGTATGATAGAGGAAAATATTTACGATGGCGATATACTAATTGTCGAGAAAAACAACCGACCAAAAGATGGCGATATTGTAATTGCTTCGCTCAACGGCGAAATGCTTGTAAAAATTTTCCGCTCAATTAATGGAAAAGTGTATTTATTCTCTGCTAACAAAAGATTTTTCCCGATAGAAATTTTTCCCGATTGGCAGTTCGAAATACTTGGTGTTGTGCGGCACTGCATTCATAATATGGTGTAGCAATGAAAATTTCGGACGATACACGGCGAGTGATAGAATTTCTGGAAGCCTATTCAGAGGAAGGGCTTCGCAAGAAGAACGATTTGGAGGTGCTGCTGGAAATTTCCGCAAGCCGTGGCGATTTTGCCTTTGCCAATAAACTTATTTTCACGGGCAAAAGCGTTTTCAAACTATACAAGACTTTCAAAAAATCCACGGGCAATAACGCCGATGCTCTGAAAACACAACTCAGCTCGTCCATTGAAGATTTGCGGCGGCTGCTTCGCTCTGCTACGGATGATGCCGACGAACAAATCAAGAAGCGTTTCGAAGAAACTTACTTCGTAGATACCAACGGTGCAGTGGCAAATTTAATCGATTTGTCGCACGATTTGTCTGTTCTGAAAGACCTGCAAACCGATAGAAATCAATCAATAAAGCAGCAAAACAATGACTTGTAGCGAATTCAAAATGCAATTTGCTGGTCGGGTGATTTTAGCCTTTGTTACTGACGAAGTAACACACCTATTCAAATTCGAAGCTCGCTATATAACCTTTTTTATGAAGCGTTTCATCGACGAAAAAATTCCTTTGTGGCGGCATATTTATTTTTACGAAGTCGATAATCTTAACGTAGAAATCACCGAGAACGGCAAAATTTGCAAGTTCGAAGATAAAGCCCGATTTCTTTATCTCTGGGCAAAGCGTTTAGACCAAACGGGTGGTGTCTGTGTTATTCGTAGCACTTTTCTGCCGCTCGATATGTCCTTGCTCGAAGGAAAACGCGCAAAAATGTTTACTTTAAGGTTCGGCGAGGACTAATCTTTCAAAATTTTAGTTTTCTTCTTCAATAATTGCAATATTGCATAAATGATAATTGCCGAAACTGCAAGAAAGAACCAAATATCCAGATGAATAATAGATTTTATTTTGCCGTATTCTTGAATAAAGTTAAATATAAATACAATCAAAACAACAGCAACAAAGCCGTCCTTCTCTTTTCGCAGCACCTTTTTTAGTCTGAACTTGTTGTCGGGTGGCACCCAATTCCGAAAATTTGGAACAAATGCGGGAACATTCGACACCCAGTTGATGTATTCATCGCCAAATTTTCCTCTCAAAAACATTTCTTCTGCGAACATTATTCTTTCGTAATACAACCAGAAACCTAAAATAAACACAACAACAAACCACACAGAATTGCTTAGCATTGCAAGCCCCAGCCACATAAAGAAGTTGCCTAAATAAAGTGGGTGCCGCACAAGCGAATACGCACCCGTTGTATTAAGTCGGTCGGCAACTTGCTCTTTGGTGTTTCGTCCCGAGGTGCAGTCGGGTGTGTGCCCTACGGTGTAGACGCGAATAGCAAAACCAATCATACTCACAGCGAAGCACGACAAAATATACCAGTCGTCCAGCCCTGTGATGTTTGGTCTCGAATGCAATTTGTTGAAAATAAAAATTCCCAGTGCCGCCAAAAGCGCAACTAAGGGAAGTGTGCTTCTATAACGAAATAGAAAATTCCCGTGTCGAGTAAATTCTTCAATTAAAGGCATTTATTTATAAAATAAAGTTTATAAATAATAAAATCAAATTTAACAAAAATTATACAATTTCAATAATTATTGCGTTTGCTTCGCCGCCACCTATGCAAAGCGAGGCAACGCCAAGCTTTTTATTTTGTCTGTGCAGTGCATAAATTAGTGTAGTGAGTATTCTTGCCCCTGAGGCACCAATTGGGTGCCCAAGCGAAACAGCCCCACCGCAAACGTTTAATTTCTCAATGGGAATATTCAAAGCTTTCATTGCATAGAGCGGCACAATCGCAAAAGCTTCGTTTATTTCGAACAAATCTATATCGTTAATTGTAAGATTTGCCTTTTTCAGCACCTTTTGAATTGCAGAAACAGGGGCAGTAGTAAACCACTCGGGCTCGTTAGAAAACGAGGCGTGTGCAATGATTTTTGCCAGCGGCTTCAAATTATTGCTGCGGACATAATTTTCAGATGCAACCACCAGTGCAGCCGCACCGTCGTCTATAGAAGAAGCATTTGCAGCTGTGATTGTGCCATCTTTTTTGAATACAGGTTTCAGTTGCGGAATTTTCTCGAATTTCACTTTTTCAGGTTCTTCGTCTTTGTCTATCGTGATCAATTCTTTCCCAAGATTTGCCTTGATTGGAACAATTTCATCGGCAAAATAGCCGTTTGCTTGTGCTTCCAATGCTCGCTTGTAGCTCAAAGCAGCGTATTCATCTTGCTCTTGACGTGTGATATTGTGTTCTTCGGCACACTTTTCAGCCAGCAATCCCATATACGACTGACTATAAATATCCCATAGCCCGTCGTAAATCATCATATCAACAAGTTCAGAATTGCCCATTTTATAGCCCGAACGCGCCTTTTGCAAAAAGTAAGGTGCGTTTGTCATTGATTCCTGCCCGCCTGCTACAATTAAATCGGCATCAACGCAACGAATTGCCTGTTCGGCGAGCATTACAGATTTCAGCCCACTTCCGCACACCTTGTTTATTGTCATACACTCCACCGAATACGGCAAATTAGCATAAATTGCTGCCTGGCGTGCAGGTGCCTGACCGACGCCGCCGGTGAGTACATTCCCCATTATCACTTCGTCAATATCTTGCACTCGAACATTTGATTGCGACACCGCTGCCTTTATCGCTTCTGCTCCAAGCTGCGGAGCCGTAAAGTTTGATAATGCTCCCATAAAAGCACCGATTGGTGTTCGTTTGGCTGAAAGGATATATGAAGTCATAGCGCGCTCAGAATAATACAAAATAATTAGTTATAACGAAAAATCATTTTAAATATTAGATTAATCATTATTCATTTTTGAATTCTTATTAATTAATGAAAATAAAATTATAATTAATTAATTTTCAGATTTTTTTGCATAAATATTTTATTTTTGAGAAGATTGTATTGATAATTTTTCTATAATTTATTAATTTTGATAAACTTAAATATGGCAAAGAAGATGGAAAACGTCATTGAAAAAATCATTAAAGAGGATTTTTTAGATATCCTTCCTTTTCAAATTGCATTAATGGACAAAAATTACAAGGTCATCTGGGCAAACACCCAATTCAAAAAATTCTATGGCGACGATAATACTAATAAAACTTGCTATTCTATCTGCAAGAAAAATCAGTTCCCTTGTCCTTATTGCAAGGTGCCGGAAGTGGTGCGCGGTGGCGAACCAATGGTTGCCTACGAAGTGCTTACCGATGCTCTGGGAAGGAAATTTAACTATTCCGTTTTCTTTGTTCCCGTCAAAGATGAAAGCGGCGAATTATCGCATATACTCGAAATATCGACCGAACAGAAGGATTTAGGTTGGCAGAAAGAGTATAATTTGCTCTTTGATTTGGTGCCTTGCTATATCACCATTATTGACAGGAATTTCAATATTATTCGAGCAAACGATAAGTTTCGCGAAACTTTTGGCGATAGCCGTAACAAAACTTGCTACGAAGCATACAAAAAGCGTCGGACTGCGTGCCCAAGCTGCCCAGCTGTGATGACTTTCGAAGACGGTCAGTCCCACACTTCCACTCAAATCGGATTCAGCTCCAATGGCGATAAAACGTATTGTCTTGTAACGACCGCTCCAATTGCTTCCGACGAAAAAGGCGTCTCGCTTGTGATGGAAATTGCTCTTGATATTACTGAAATTAACAATTTGCAAGAGCAACTAAAAACTGCCCACGATTTCTATAATGCTATTATTCAGCACTCCTCGGAAGGAATTATTGCTTTCGATGCAAAAGGAAAAATTCAGATTATTAACAATGCTTTCCGTAGAATACTCAACTGGCGCGAAACAAAGAAACCAAGCGTTAACCTAATTAACAGAATTCTTCCCGAAGAGTTTTTCCGCTATACCGAAGGCGAAGAAATGTTAATGAAGCCACGCGAAATTGAAATTTTGAATATTGATGGAGCAAAAGTGCCCGTTCGTTTTTGGGCGATTGAACTGCACGACAAGAAAACGTCGCTCGGAAGAGTTGCTTTTATGCAGGATTTGCGTCCTATTAAAGAAGCTGCCTACGAAAAAGACCTTGTTCAGCAAGATGTGCGAGACGATATTTTCGGCTCGCTTGGCAAAGCTCTGGATATTTTGCAAGATGTTATCGAATTAGAATTCAAACGCCTTGAAGAAAAAATTGCCAATAAGGACGAAAACGGTATCAACGAATGTATCGCTTTGCTTAAATTTAAGTTCGAACATACTCGCAAAGTGAAAGATGCCTTTGTCGAATTCTCCAAACGCCATAAAATTCAAAAAGAAAAAATTAATATAAATAATCTTTTAGATGAAGTATATAATGATTTCAACGAAGCTGCTGTGCTTCATCATCTTGATTTCTTTGTAGAAAAGTCGAAAGATAATCTGTTAGTAGAATGCAACCCGAAAGGTATAAAAGCTTGCGTTGATATAATGATACTCAATTCCTTGAATGCACTCTCAAAAATTGACAACGAAGGTTATATTGAACTAAAAGCATATCAAGATTTAGGCACCACCGTTATCGAAGTACAACACAACGCCTGCCGCAAGGGAATTGCACCGCCCGCAAGCGTCATAAAAGAAGATTGCTTTGGAGTTGGCACCGCAGAAGCAATTTTAAAAGAAAACTATGGGGTGATTGACATTATTTCGCGAAATGGGGTTTGCACCTTTAAAATTAAGCTGCCGAAGTAGTTCAAAGCCATCTATATAATTCCGCATATAGCGAATATCCATATTTCGAGAAATTTTCGAAATATGCCGAAAACCACTGCAAAAGATTGACTCCACTTTGCTGCGATTGTATTATATCAATCGCAGAACTAACTCCACCCGTGCGGACGACATAGAACTCCTTGCTCAAATACTTCCTGCTAATGTATTCCGCAGCGTATTTGCTCTTTTCGAATGAATTTGCTCTTAAAAGTTTTCCGCTTAATCCGCCGTCAAAAGTTGCAGTGAAATAATCGTAATTTTTTATGTCGTCGCTGCTTACGAATTGCCTGTAATAATCATATTTTGTGGACGTATTACCGATATTTATCCCATCATACCCAAGTTCTATAAGCAAATCAATTAACGATGGAATTGTCTCAATTTCAATATCATTCGAAAATTTAACAATTACAGGTAAATTACGTTTGCGTTTTTTCAGAAATTTTTCGGAAATAATGGCTAACCTGCTTGAAATATCGCTATCAATAATATTCTGCGTTGTGCTATGATGAGCTACATTCGGACAACTTTCGTTAAGTTCGATGAAATCGACCCCAGCTCTGTCGTATAACTCAAAACCTTCAAGTATTCCCGCAATAATTTCAGTTTCATTTACCCCAACGTCGGCTGCAATCGATGCTCCAATCGGACAGCCCTTTTGCTTTTCAATTCGGGACAACCTTTTGGCAACAGTCGAGTGTCCTTCGTTCGGTAGTCCCATCCAGTTCGAAGCACTTTCTGTTTCCGCATACGGAATAAATGGGTGCAAAATTCCTTTTTTTATGTTGCCCGAACGCGGCTTGCTTGTAGTTGTGCCTGCAAGAAAAGCACCCGCACCTTGTTTATAAACAGTTTCGTAGCCAGCGCCTTTTTTGAACATACCCGCCGCATTGAAAATTGGCGAGCGAAATTCAATGTCCCAAAGCGTTTGTCTCAGATGCTCGGGCGGAGTGGTTTGCTCGAAATTCAAATTTGTTTCGAATGCTTTCAGAAAGAGCTTGCGAGAGTAAGAATAAAGAAAAATCGGCACAGTCGGGTGAAGTTTCAAAATCTGCTTTCTTATAATTTTATCGAAGCGCGCTGCAAATTCAATGAAATTCAATTTTAGCTCCATTATAGTTCTTTGCGAAGTCGGGCAACAGGTATTTTAAGTTGCTCGCGATATTTGGCAACGGTGCGTCGGGCAACGTTGTAGCCGCGTTCTTTGAGCAAATCGCTGATTTTGTCGTCGCTGTATGGTTTATCTTTGGGTTCCTGGTCGATAATTTTTTTAATTTCCTCTTTAATAACAGTAGTCGAAACTTCTTCGCCTTCGTCGTTTGGCAAAGATTCTGAAAAGAAAAACTTCAATTCGAAAGTGCCGAATTGAGTTTGCACATATTTCCCGTTAACTATTCTGCAAACTGTGGAAATGTCCAAGCCCGTGGCTTCTGCAACATCTTTATAAATCAGTGGTTTCAGTGCAGAAATGCCGTAATCGAAGAATTCTCTCTGGTGGTGAGCAATTGCGGTCATCACTTTCAGCATAGTTGCTTTTCTCTGGCGTATTGCCTGAATTAAAAACTTTGCGTCTTCATACTTGGAGCGTATCCATTCGCGCGTTTCTTTATTAACTTTTTGCGATTTTATCTCTCGTCGCAATCGTTCGTAAGCAGAGGAAAGCCGAATTTGCGGCATATTCCCATCATTGACAATGATTGTTAGTTCGCCATTGTCGTCTTTGACAACAATAAAATCAGGAATAACCGTGTTCATTTCAACAACGTTGTCGCCACCGCCAGGTTTTGGATTAAGCCGTTTGATAATATCGAGTGCTGCTTTTAGTTGCTCTTCTGATATATCGAATTGCTTAATCAAAACGTGATAGTGCTTCTTGGCAAAAGCATCATACCCATCGCGTAAAATATCAATTGCAAGTTTTTGTGCGTCGTTAGGATTTTGAATATGCTCTAATTGCGATAGCAAGCATTCCTGAATTGTTCGGGAGCCAATCCCAGGTGGGTCAAGCGATTGAATTAGTTTCAAAATTCTTTCAGCTTGCTCAATATTTACTTGATTAAGTATTCTTTCGCCATTGTTTTCATTTTTCTTCTGCAAGAACTTTTTATAAAGTTCCATTTTGGGAATGTTTTGTGCGATATCGGGGTGCTCGTTAATTACTTTCGAGAGCAACTCGGCGGCTTCATCACCAAGTGCAAACATACGAGCAGGATTTTGCTTGTAGAAATCTATTGGTTTGTTGTTCTTGCGTTCAAATTCACGTTTTTGTATTTCAAAATTATGATTAGCGATAAATGAGTTCGTTTCATCGACAATTTCTTGAAGCTCGCGCCGCAAGTATCCATCATCGTCAATATTCCCTAAAATGTGCGAACCCAGTAGTAATTCTTCTTCTGTTAGGTTGTGAACACGCAATTGCTGAAATAAATCTTCGACAATAGAGGTTGGTGCATTAATTTGATATGGTTCATAATCTTCGTATTCATCGTAATCGTCGCTTGATTTTCGCGAAACTTCGCTTTCGTCCTGCCAAATCGCTTCGTAATATTCAAATGGGTCGCGTTCATCAATTATGAGCTCTTTTTCTTCTATTTCAAATTCACCGTTGCCATCGATATTTTCGTAGTCATTGCTGGGAATTGGTTCTTCAATTATAGTATCTGTGAAATTATCCTGTTCGTTTGGGAGAATTCCAATTTCGTCGGCATCAAGTAAATCGTCTAATTCAGAGACTTCTTCGAGCATTGGGTTTGATTCAATTTCCTGACGTATCTGCTGTTCGAACTGCAAAACGGGCAATTGCAGCAATTTCAAATATTGAATTTGCTGCGGAGTGAGCGTCTGTGTTAAAGTAGTTTTTAAATCTATCGATAATTTCATACAAATATATATTTATGATACATCAGTAATAGATAATTAACGAATTTAGTTTAAATATTATTTTTGCAATTATTGCAAAAATCGATAAAATGGCACAATTTTTCCTTGCCAAGAAATCTTTCGAGCGGTTCAGTTAAAAAATTAATCATAGAAATTTTGTTGATTTTTCCGTTTTCGAGTGCGGGCGTGCATTCATCGATTTTCTCGTAATACATATATTTCCCGCCAAAATTTCCAACGCGAATGGGGAATAGATGGCACGATAGAGGTTTTTTAAATCGTGTTTTGCCTTCGTTATATGCTTTTTCGAGAGCACACAAGGCAATATCGCCCTCGTAGTAGACAAAGACGCAGTCCCGCTTGTCTATGCAAACCGTTGTGTATTTCCCGGGCTTTCCCGAGTAAAAGCTGTCTCTTTCGAGCACTTTAATCGAGCGTCTTGACAAATGTTTTTTCGCTTCTTCAAGGGAGCTTTCAATTACTGCGATTTCTTCGTCCAGAAGCGGTGCCCCATATTCGCCCGGGAAAGTGCAGCAGGCACCTTTGCATTTTTTCAAATTACAGGCGAAGTAGGTGGAAACTATATTTTCATCAATTAATAAGTTGTCGAATTGATACATAAGCAACCTATATATTAATAAAATCAACAAAGTAAAAATAATTAAAATAAATACTAATAACAAATTACAAGTTTTTAATGAACTTTTTCTCATAATTTGATTATTTATGAAAGAAGGAAATATTTTTCGCTAAAAATGAAAGACAAAATTAGGACATTTATTAAATTATTCAAACGAAATGACTAATGCAATTATTTGAAAAAGCATTAGTTATGCAATCTAAAAGTTGTCTATCGAAAAATTAATTTTTATGAATTATTAAAAAATAATTAAAAATACATTTGCGATATTTTCGATTAATAGTTATATTAACAAAAAATAATTATGAATACACAATTAACAAATTATGTATAAAAATTAGGAGGTTAAATATTGAAAATTATCTACTCAATAATCATAATCAGGAGGGAAAATGAGAATTTTAGTCGTTGAAGATGAACGAAAAGTAGCAAACTTCATCAAACACGGGCTTGAAGAAGACCGCTACGTTGTCGAAGTGGCGGGCGATGGAGTTGCTGCTATCGAAATGGCAATGAACAACCATTTCGATGCTATTTTTCTTGATGTGATGCTTCCCGGCAAAGATGGTTTTACTGTTTTGAAGGAACTGCGCGATAGTGGCGTTTCGACGCCTATTCTTATGCTCACTGCTCGTGGAACAACCGAGGATAGGGTTACCGGGCTTGATTTGGGTGCAGACGACTACTTGCCAAAACCCTTTAGTTTTGAAGAACTTGCTGCTCGACTTCGCTCGATTTTGCGTCGCAGCAGTCCCGAAAAATCCACGAAATTGCGTTGTGGCGACCTTGTTCTTGATACTGTTTCGCATCTTGCTTACCGAAATGGTCGCGAAATCGAACTGACTACGAAAGAATACGCTTTGCTCGAATATCTTATGCGCAACAAAAATCGAATTCTAAGCCGTTCTACCATAACTCAACACGTCTGGAAACACAACTTCGACCCGGAATCGAACATTATCGACGTCTACATCAAACGTTTGCGTCAAAAAATTGAAAAAGACGACGGCAAGCCGTTCCTTCAAAGTATTCGCGGCGTAGGCTACCGAATGAGAGAAACAACCCCCGACGATTAGTCGAGAGTTATTCTTGCGATAGAAGCGAAGTTTGCAAGGAAACCTTCGAAAATACGAAAACCTTTCGAAGTAAAAAAACCTTCCGAAGGTTCTATGCCTGGAAATATTGAGAAAAGCTACTTTTATTGCACTAAGAATAATTCTGCGGGATTAATTTTAAATTGAAGCATTGTCGCTGTATTTCGACCCGCATCTCCACCTTTTCGTTGCATAGTGATTTTTCCAATCTTAATGCACCCTCTTGGTGTAATCAAAACATCACCATTACCAAAAAAATTTAAGCAGTAATTCATCGGCTTTAATACCCATCGAGCATCTCCTCTAACTTTTTGAGCCACCAACATCCATTCAGCAGCGAACTTGCCTCTTCCCTTCAAAATATCTGAAACAATCATAGACTGGTTTCTCTTAATCCATTCGAGCAAAATTTGTTGTTCTTCTTCTGAAAATTCATTAGCAAGCATTCTTCGATAATCTTTTGTTTTTTTAGTTGGTCTAAACTGACCTGTATAAAGTTTTAATAAATACTCGATTTTTTGGGGAATTTCCCATAATTCAACGTAATAATCAACCCAATGTTTGTCAATCTGATTAAAACCGTTTTTTGTGCTAACGAGTTTTACTTGAATATTTTGTATGTCAATTGATTTTTTCAATGTTACGGTAACCTGAACTTGAACGTCTGTTTTGAAACCAATAATTTTAATCGCTTCGACCTTTTCGATTTCGTCAAGTTTATATTTCATAATCAATAACCATTCTCTTGCTTTATTGTCGAAACGCCAATTATTAAACTTCTTCACAATATCGTCTTCGTTTGCAAAGCCATCTTTTGCTGTTTTAGAACCGATTTCGGATGTTGTCATTATGATTATATTAGAAAATACAACAAGTTATATACTGCTCCAATCTCTTTTGTGCAATTTCGACATATTCTTTTGATATTTCAGAACCAATCCAGCGCCTGTTCATTAGATGTGCTACTTTTGCAGTTGTTCCGCTACCCATAAACGGGTCGTATACTAAGTCATTTTCGTTGGTCCAGGTATAAATTTGGTCATAAACCAATTGCTCGGGAAAGATAGCAGGATGTTGATATGCAATTTTATCTTTTGTAGAGATACCTCCGCCAACAGAATAGAAAAATACATTTCCTACTTTTTTTTCGGAAGTTCTTGGCACTTTTTCATATTCCAGCAGTCCCTCTTTTCCACGGTTTTTCATATTCGCAAGACCTCGATATTTTGTTGGCTCTGTTATCGGATTAAATGTCTTAGGGTTTCCTTTCGACAATGCGAACATATACTCAAAATGCTGATGATATCGGTTGCCTGTCTGTGGCATCGGATTATTTTTGTAGTATATCATTGTGTCGTGCAATCTGAAACCCACATTCTCCTTAAAAAATAGTGCCTGTTTGAAAGATGTTCCCGTTTCGCTCCCATCGATTGTAGCATCAGCAACAACCCATATAACAACACCACCTTTTTTGATTACTCGGAATAACTCAAATGCAATTTTTTCGAATTCAAAATTAAACCCATTGTAATTTCTAATGTCATCGTAGGGTGGTGATGTGATAACAAAATCGACGAACTCATCAGGCATTCGCGACATTGTTATCAAACAGTCCTCGCAATATATTTTATTAATTTCCATACCTGCATTATATGGATTTTTTTTCAAAAATACAAATACTCACTCGCCCACTATTCCTTTGCCCCAACTCGAAAAATAAAAATTCTCGTTCAGCGGGCGGCGGTTGCGTTCAGCAATTTCTGTTTTGCGATATTGCTCAGGCAAACTATCAAGTTCGCCCTGGTAGCCAACCGCTATAACTGCCATCGGCGTGTGATTGTCGGGTATAGAGAATTCTTTTATCAACTTTTCGGCATCGAAGCCACCCATTTGATGAGTTACAAGCCCCTGACGAACAGCTTCATAAGTCATCGATGCTGCTGCTGCGCCGCAATCATACGATGCCCAGCGATTTTCTTCCCCATTGAAAGAAAATTTGTTCGTTGCAACTATTGCAATCAATACAGGTGCATTGACCGCCCAGCCTTGATTGAACTCCACAAGACAGCTGAATAGTTTATCGTATGCTTCTTTGTCTGCGAACTTATCGCAGATGATAAATTTCCACGGCTGGTCGTTGTAGCACGATGGTGCCCACCGCGCTGCTTCGCACAATGCAAGTATTTGCTCGCGGCTTACCTGTCGGTTTCCGTCAAACGAGCGCGGGCTCCACCGCTTCGTGCTTAATTCATTGATTTCTATGCTTGTTTGTGCTGGTTTGTCCATTTATTTACTCCTTGAATTAATGACTGCATCCGCAGGTCTTTTCGTGATAAGGATTGTCGAAAACAAAGCCTTTTCCGCGTTCGTCTTCGATGTAATCAAGTGTTACTCCCATCAGATAAAAAATACTTTTTCTATCAACAATGAAAGTATGGTTGCGCACTTTGTAGGTAATATCGTTGTCGTTTTGTAATGTGTCGAAGCCGATAATATAGTTCATTCCGCTGCAACCACCGCTTTTGGTCGCAATTCGGATGAACATATCGTCGGGTATGCTGTTTTCTGCTTTAATCTGTGATATTGCCTCGATAGCTCGCTCCGAGACAAATATATGGTCAGATGTGTCTATTCCCTCGATGTCAGGGATAATTCTTTCGCAGTCAGTGCGAATTTCTTCCATTTTTTCTCCTTTAATCATAATCTACAAAACAATTATCTTCAAGTGGATGCGCACGGCAAGTAAGAATATAGCCGTTTTTCTTTTCTTCTTCGGTAAGCGCTTCGCAAATATCCATATAGAAGCTGCCGCTTATTGCTTTTGCGCGGCAAGTGGAACAAGCACCAATCTGGCAACTATACGGCGGCATATACCCTTCTTTCTGCAATGCACTTACAATTGTATCGTCGGGCTCGACATTTATCTCGAAAGTTTCGCCATAGAGTTTTATTTTAACGCGCCTTGGCAAAATTTCGACATCGGGCTTTTTCGCTCCATTTTGATGAATGACGTCCTCGGCGGTGAAAGATTCTTTGTGAATTCTTGCTTTATCCACGGCAAGAATTTCCAGAGCATCGAGCACCTGCCGCATCATTCCCGCCGGACCGCACAGAAAATGCTCACGCTCGCGGAAATCAGGTGCATTCTTCTGCAATAGTGCAGTCAAATTCAACGTTGTAAAGCGTCCTTTGTGTCCTTGCCAGTTGTTGTCGTATTGCGTTAGCCCGAAAATTATTTTTAATCTACCGCTGTAATTCTGTTGAAGTTCAATCAAATTTTTATGGAAAATAATAGATTCGAGTGTTCTATTCGAATATAGCAAAAGAATTTTAGAATGTTCTTCTACTTTCAAAATTGACTTCAAAATTGAGAAAATTGGCGTAATTCCGCTTCCAGCGGCATAAAGCACATAGTGGGAGTTCGGTTTCGTCTCGAAATCCGGCACAAACGCACCAATCGGCGGCATCACATCTAAATAATCACCAACTTTCAATTTCTCGTTCAAATGCACAGACAAATTGCCTTCGGACAGTTTCTTGACAGTTACCATTATCGGTTCGTCCCAGTGCGGCGAACTCGAAATTGAGTATGCACGGCGTTCCGCAGGATTGCCATCAGGCAACTTTATCGTAAGATACTGACCCGGCTTGTAGTCGAAGACCGATTTCAGTTCTTCGGGCAATTCGAAAACAATTGATACAGCTTCGGGCGTTTCTCTAATAATTTCGCTAACTTTTAGTCTATGAAAATCAATAGCCATAATAATCACATATTACTTTAAAAACCAAGTTCGAAACGAGCGATTTCGCTCATCATTGATTTATCCCAGGGTGGGTCGAAAGTAAGTAGCACTTTTGCGTCTTTTACGCCTTCGATTTGCTTAATACGCTCCTGCACTTCGGCGGGCAGTCCCACTGCTTCGGGGCAATTCGGCGAAGTGAGCGTCATAAGCACCACAACTTCATTTTGTTCAGTTATTGCAATATCGTAAATCAGCCCCAAATCATAAATATTGACAGGAATTTCGGGGTCAAAAATTCCTTTGATTTCATTAATTACTTTTTCTTCTAATTCTTGGGGTGAAATATAATTTTCGCTCATAGTTGCTCCGTGCTTACTTTTGTAGTTGTGTGATTATCCAGCGCATTCAGCATCGTATGCCAGGCAAGACTTGCACACTTAACACGCGCCGGGAACTCACGCACCCCACAAAAAACCGCAAGTTTCCCTAAGTTAATTATATCGGGATTAGACGAAGGGTCTGAGGTAACAACCTTATGAAACTGCTCGAACAGTTCCTTTGCTTCCTCGATTGTCTTGCCTTTCAGCAGTGTTGTCATTATCGAAGCGGACGCTTTCGAAATAGCACAGCCCGCACCTTTAAACCGAACGTCTTCGATTTTGCCTGTGTCCTCATCTACCAGAATGAAGACTTCTATCTGGTCGCCGCAAAGCGGATTATGCCCTTCGGCGTGGCGATTGCACGTTGGCAATTCCCCAAAATTGCGTGGATTTTTGTTGTGGTCTAAAATAACCTGCTGATATAATTCTTTTAGTTCTTCCATCACAAACCTAACTGAACATTTTTATTACTTTTTGAATAGATTGTGCCAATATATCAATTTCTTGCCTGGTGTTGTAGAATGCAAACGATGCACGAGTTGTAGCAGGCACACCGAACCGCCGCATTATTGGCTCTGTGCAATGGTGTCCAGTGCGAACGGCAACCCCATCTACATCAAGCATAGTCCCGACATCGTGCGGGTGCACATTATCGAGCACAAACGAAACAACACTTGCCTTGCGTGAGGCAGTTCCAATTATTTTTAATCCATCTATTTCGGATAATTTTTCGTGGGCGTATTTGAGCAACTGACTTTCGTGCTCAACAATAAAATCGAAGCCAATCTGATCCACATACTCGATTGCTTTGCCAAGCCCGATAGCACCTTCTATATTCGGCGTTCCCGCTTCGAATTTGTATGGCAAATCGTTGTAAATAGTTCGCTCGAACGAAACAGATTTAATCATATCGCCACCGCCCTGATACGGACGCATTTTTTCGAGGTGCTCCTCCTTGCCGTAAAGCACTCCGATGCCCGTCGGTCCGTATATCTTGTGTCCGGAAAACGCCAGAAAATCGCAACCCAGCGCGCGAACGTCTATTTTGATGTGCTGTATTGCTTGTGCGGCATCAATTAGCACAGGTATTCCCTTCGAGTGTGCTTTTTTTATAATTTCCTCAATAGGATTAATCGTTCCGAGCGAATTCGAAACGTACACAACCGAGACAAATTTAACTTTTTCAGTGAGCAATTTCTCAAATTCCTCGAAAACAAGTTCGCCTGCATCGTTTATTGGAGCTACTTTTAATTTAGCACCCGTTTCCTCGCAAACAATTTGCCAGGGAACAATGTTCGAGTGATGCTCGATATAAGTGATGAGCACTTCGTCGCCTTCGTTCAGTCGGGGACGCACAAAACTATTGGCAACAAGGTTAATTCCTTCGGTTGTGCCGCGAGTGAAAATTATCTCGCTTGCGTTTTTTGCATTTATGAATTCTTTGATGATTTTACGCGATTTTTCGTATTCATCAGTTGCTTCCTGACTTAACCGATGCACACCGCGGTGAATATTACTATTGTAGTTCAAATAGTAATCGGAAATTGCAGAAATCACGCATTTAGGCTTTTGCGTTGTTGCTGCATTATCAAGATACACCAGCGGTTTGCCATACACAAGCCGATTTAGCACAGGAAAATCCTGACGAATTTCTAATAATCTTTCATCAATATTGCTCATTGTAGTTTTCCTGCAAGTTTGCTTTCAAACAGTTCTGATAGCATAGTTTGCACCTGCGGGATTTCTATTTTTTCAATAATTTCTTCGCCGAAAGCCGCAAGTAGCAAATTCCGTGCATTTTCGTAACTAATACCACGTGCACGCAGATAGAACAACTGTTCTTCGTCGAGTGTTCCCGAAGTTGCACCGTGCGAACATTTCACATCGTCGGCGTAAATTTCAAGTTCGGGCTTTGCGTTTATTGTTGCATTATCCGATAGCAATATGTTCTTGTTCGATTGATAAGCGTTTGTTTTTTGGGCGTCGGGTCTTACTAATATTTTGCCGTTGAATACAGCGGTGGCACTATCGCCAATTATTCCTTTGTAAATCTCGTTGCTAAAGCAATTTGGAAGCGAGTGGTCCATAAAAGTATGATTATCAATGTAGTTGCTTTTATCGGCGAAATAAAAGCCGTAATAATGCGTTTCGGCATATTCGCCGACGAACTTCGTATTAAGATTGTTTCGGACAAATTTCCCGTCCAGAGTAAAAGTTATATCGTTGAAAACGGAATTTCTGTCCTGCTCGACGTTTGTTCGACCAATCAAAATATGATTGTCTGGCAAAATTTGCGTTCTTATGAAGTCGAAACGAGCAGAAGGGGCAATTCTAATTTCAGTGAAACTTGCCGAAAAGGTGTCGAATTCACCAATTTTTTGGTAAGTTTCAATGAATTTCGACTGCGAATTTTCTTCTATGGAAATATAAGTCCTTGGGAAAATCGAAGTTTGCGACAAATTGCCATCGAAAATTTGCAGTAGATGCACAGGATGCTCGACGACTGCGTGTTTCTTAATTCTGATGAAGGTAATATCCTCGAAAAATGCTGAATTCAGATTGGTGAACACATCGTCTGAAAGCTCGAACTTAATGTTTCCCGCAAATCCATTATTGAGAGCTTGCGTAAGAGTGCCTATTTCCAGACCATCGTCGATAATTATCGAAAATTCTTTGCAAAATTTGCCGTTGTTGAAAACAAGCACATTTGCTTTTAAGCCCTGAAAGGTAAATTTATCAACTGTTTTGCAATCAAGAGTAGGCAGAGCCGCCAATTCAAAATTGTATTTATTCAAAAATGCGAGATTAGCGTATTTCCAGGCTTCCATTTTTGGGGTGGGAAGCTGTTCCGCAAGCACACGCTCGAAAGCCTTTGCCTTGAAGCGAGCAATTTCATCGGGCAAGTTGGACGCTTCGAGGTGCGTGTCGAACTTGTTAGCAAAATTCTCTATGAATTTACTTTTGATTTCCATTTCTACACCTGCGTTAGTCTTTAATCCAGTCATAGCCTTTCTCTTCGAGTTCGAGTGCAAGTTCTTTGCCGCCAGACTTCACAATTCGCCCTTTATAGAGAACGTGAACGTAATCAGGAACAATGTAGTTGAGCAAACGCTGGTAGTGAGTAATCACAAGGAACGCATTATCATTGCGGCGAAGCTTATTCACACCGTTAGCGACAATGCGAAGAGCATCAATATCCAGCCCTGAATCTGTTTCGTCCAGCACTGCAAGCACGGGGTCGAGCATAGCCATCTGAAATACTTCATTGCGTTTCTTTTCGCCGCCCGAGAACCCTTCATTAACAGAGCGGTTCAGAAAAGATTGCTCAATTTCGACCATTGCGGCTTTTTCTTTAATCATCGAGATAAAATCAAAAGCGTCGAGCGGTTCTAAATTTCTATATTTTCTAATTTCATTGACAGCAGATTTAATCAAATTTGTATTCGAAACGCCAGGAATTTCGACGGGATACTGAAATGCAAGGAACATTCCTTCGCGTGCACGCACTTCGGGTGGCATTTCGAGCAAGTTTTTCCCGTTGAAAAGCACTTCGCCATCTGTTACTTCGTATCCAGGCTTGCCTGCAAGCACCGACGCAAGTGTGCTTTTGCCCGAACCGTTAGGTCCCATAATTGCGTGTGTTTCGCCTGGATTAATCTCTAAATTGATACCGTGCAAAATTTCTGTTTCGTTGATTTTTGCTTTTAAATTCTTTATTGATAACAATGCCATTTTTAAATCCTTTATACTAATTATTAATTAACTATCCAACCGAACCTTCCAAACTAACTGAAAGCAATTTCTTTGCTTCGACGGCAAATTCCATCGGAAGATTATTCAGCACTTCCTTGGCGTAGCCGTGAACAATTAAAGCAACAGCGTCTTCTGTCGATATTCCGCGCTGGTTGAGATAAAAGATAATATCTTCGGAAATCTTCGAAGTTGTTGCTTCGTGTTCGACAATAGCTGTTTGATTGGCAACTTCGATGTAAGGGAAGGTGTGAGCGCCGCACTTATCGCCCAGCAGCAGCGAATCGCACTGCGAGAAATTGCGAGCGCCGTCCGCCTTCTTGCTAATTTTCACAAGACCGCGGTAGCTATTGTCGCTGCGTCCCGCCGAAATACCTTTCGATACGATGCGGCTTTTGGTGTTTTTACCTAAGTGAATCATCTTTGTGCCTGTGTCTGCCTGCTGAAAATTGTTTGTCAGAGCAACAGAATAGAATTCGCCAACCGAATTGTCGCCTTTGAGGACGCAGCTTGGGTATTTCCAGGTAATAGCCGAACCTGTTTCGACTTGCGTCCAGCTTATTTTTGAATTTTCGCCTTCGCACAAACCACGTTTGGTAACGAAGTTGTAAATTCCGCCTTTGCCTTCTTTATCGCCGGGATACCAATTCTGGACGGTAGAGTATTTTATTTCTGCATTTTTGTGAGCTATGAGTTCGACAACTGCGGCGTGAAGCTGATTTTCGTCGCGCATAGGTGCAGTGCAACCTTCCAGGTAACTTACGTAACTGCCTTCATCTGCAATAATCAAAGTGCGTTCAAATTGCCCTGTCGATGATGCATTTATACGGAAATATGTCGAAAGTTCCATCGGGCAGCGCACCCCTTTCGGCACATAAACGAACGAACCATCGCTGAACACAGCCGAATTAAGCGCCGCAAAATAGTTATCTGTGTATGGAACGACACTTCCCAAGTATTTTTCTACAAGTTCGGGGTGAGTATGCACTGCTTCGGAAATGGGGCAGAAAATTATTCCCAGTTCATTCAGCTTTTCCTTGAAGGTTGTTGCAACAGAAACGCTATCAAGCACAGCATCGACTGCCACGCCTGCAAGCCGCTTCTGCTCTTCGAGTGGAATTCCCAATTTTTCGTATGTTCTTAAAATTTCGGGGTCAACTTCGTCCAAACTCTTGTATTTATTGAAATTTTTAGGTGCTGCGTAATAGTGTATATCCTGATAATCAATAGGTGGATATTTTACCTTTGCCCAGTTGGGTTCTTTCATCTTTTGCCAGTGGCGAAAAGCACGCAAACGCCATTCGAGCAAGAAGCTGGGTTCGTTCTTCTTTGCAGAAATAAAGCGAATTACGTCTTCGTTCAAACCTTTCGGGGCAAGTTCCTGCTCGATGTTCGAGACAAAGCCGTATTTATATTCACTTTCTGCAATATTATCAAGAATATTATTGTTCTCTTCCATAATTGATAACCTATAGATTGTTTTTCAAATTGGCAATTGTGGTATTTTTAAAAATGTTGTTTATTTGCTCTTGCAAGTTCATAATCGGGCTACGAATATCGCAAATTTCAGTGCGTGAGCAGCAGTTGCTGTCGCCGTCGGCACAATCAACAATGTTTGAACGTTCGTCGAGAGCGTTCATCAATTCTTCTACTGTAATTTCACTTATTTGTTTAGCTAATTTATAACCGCCTTTTACCCCCAGCTGGGAGACAAGCAAACCTTTTTTCATCAATGTTTGCAAAAGTTTCGACAAAAACTCGTAGGGCAAAGTCAAATTTTCAGCAATTTCTTTTGCTGTGTTTGTTTTCGAACTATTTTCTGCAATGTATTGCAGTGCCAAGATTGCATATTCAACTTTTTTTGATAATTTTATCATCGTAAAAATATAATTTATCGTTCAATTAAGTAAATTGACGTTACAAAAATACGATTATTTTTATCCGAATTTAAGAAAATTATACTATTTCAATGAAAAATACGTTTAAAGTTTAAATTGACCTAATGTTTATTCAAGGAGAATTTATGAGCGCTGAACTTCCAAAATTAGCAATTATTGGTTATGGGGCAATGGGTCACGAAATCGAGAAAGCTGCGTTGAGCAACGGTTTCGAAGTTGTCGCAAAATACGATATTGATAATCCTATTTCGGAGGAAACAAATTTCAATTTTGATGTTGCGATTGATTTTTCTATTGGTCGTGCCGTTTATGATAATGCTTGTGTTCTTGCAAAAAACGGGAAAAATTTCGTAATTGGTGCGACCGGCTGGTATGATAGCTTAGAATTGGTAACCAACATAGTAAAGAAGTATGATGTAGGAATGCTATGGAGCCCGAATTTTTCAATTGGAATGAACATTTTTATGAAAATTTTGCAAGTTGCTTCCAAATTAATAAATTTGGCGCCGGGCTATGATATTTTCATTGTCGAAACGCACCACAAACGCAAGAAGGATGCCCCATCAGGCACAGCAATAACACTTGGCGAGATAATTTTACGCGAGTTTAAACACAAAGACCAGCTTCTTTATGGTAACCCCGAAGGAGCAATTTTGCCCGAGATGCTTCAAATTTCGAGTATACGCGCAGGCGATTATTTAGGCAAGCACACTGTAACGATAGATTCACCTGTGGATACAATCGAACTTACACACAATGCCAAAAACCGCGAAGCATTTGCTGCGGGCGCTTTGCTTGCAGCTTCCTGGATTAATGGTAAAAAGGGCGTTTTCAAATTCGACGATATTCTTGACCAAATCTGGTTCGCCGAACGCGAATAGATGGTGGTCGATAATTCCATTGGTACTTCACCGAAAGTGATAGGGAAACCTTCGGAATTATGAAAACCTTCTCAATATAAAAACCTTCCGAAGGTTCTAAACCTTCGGAAGGTTAAGGTGATTAAGAGACATAAGCATTGCACAGACAGGAATATCTGTGCTACCAGATTATTTAATCAAACAGGTATGCATTCCATTTTTTCTTTTCTTCTGAATGAGTTTTTCTCAATCATTTCAGTGCTTTTATTTGGTTTTGCAAGGACAGTTTCGAGCATTCCGAGCCCGAGGCAGTTGAATTCGCCAATGCCGCACTGATAAGCAATTCGTAGAATTTCCGGTTCGCTGCGAATTGTAACAGGTGCGATAAATCCTTTGAGCTTGTATTCTTCGACGGAGCCTTCGCGAATAGTTACAAGCTTGCTAACGCCTTCGTTCCCACCTTTAATTTCTACGTACTCTCTATCGAACTCTACATCAATTATTCCCTTAAATTGTGCTTTGTGAATGATTTCGTACTTTCGACGTAAGTTATATGCAATTGCACCTGCTGTTTCGCTTTCGCTAATCCTGTAAAAGTGCAGGATTTTGTTACCATTGCTGAACATCACTTTGGAAATTATTGTCGGCGAAAGCATTACGAACTTCCTTTCGTCTTGAAATTCGGGTTCGGGCAATTGCTTGATGCTTTTGAAATAAAATTCCGAATACCCGTTACTGGTTTCAATTTTCAGCACTTGGCGTGATTTAAAAGTCGAGATAACTACCGGTGCTAAGTCGTCCTCGATTGGTGCCGAGAAGAGTAGCTTCACATCACCAAACCCTGAATATGAAGATGGGGAAACTTTCGAGTTTGGGCATATCAATTTCGAGAATGTGAAAAGCTTATTGTTGGGCAAAATTCGATTGGATTTCTGGTTGTCGGAAACCCAGGAATGAAATTTGACAGGCGAATAGTAAAGAATACTTGCAATTGAACTGAAAAGCAAATAATTGTAGTTGATTGGAATGGAAAACCGCAATTCCTTCGGACTAAGTATAAATTCTAATCTCATAGAAAACAACAAAAATAGTAAACAAGTCAATTAAAATTTGAGGTGTAAAAGTCGCTCGGCGACTTTGAATGAAAATACTCAGGAATGAACTTCTGTTAATAAGTTAACAAAAAATAATTATATATGCAAATTATTTTTCATAATTTTTTCATATTTTTTTATGTTCTTTTGTCAATTAGGATAATTTTATTTTTTTTATTAATTTGTAAAGACTTATTTATAATTAATTGAGCAAGAATAATGAAAAAGTTCAAATCCGAAATTAAAATTACATTACGCGAAGGCATACTTGATGTTCAGGGCAAAACTGTCGAAAACGCATTGCATTCTATGGGCATTCCCGAAATAGCCCACGTTCGCATAGGTCGTTTCGTTACAACAGAAATTTCTGCCGAAACACAAGAGCAAGCCTTCGAAATTATCGATAAAGCTTGCAAGCAACTTATTGCCAATCCTATTATCGAAGATCATTTTATTGAATTGAAGGAAATATAAGTAATGAAATTTGGCGTAATTACATTTCCTGGTTCAAATTGCGACCACGATGCAATTTTCGCAACTCAAACTTGTCTGGGCGAGCAAGTTGTAAATCTCTGGCATAAGGACACACAAATTCCAGATGATATAGATTGCATTATTATTCCCGGTGGTTTTTCCTATGGTGATTACCTGCGATGCGGTGCTATTGCTCGATTTTCGCCGATAATGAGGTCGGTCGTTGATTTTGCCAGCCGCGGCGGACTTGTCGTTGGAATTTGCAATGGCTTCCAAATACTTACCGAGGCGCAACTTTTGCCCGGAGTGCTTCTTCGCAATACTAATATGCGGTTTATTTGCAAGGACACGTGGCTTCGCGTGGAAAACACAACTACACCATTTACGAACTTAATCGAGAAAAATGCTACGCTGCGTATTCCAATTGCTCACGGCGAAGGCAACTATTTCGCTGATGCGGACACAATCAAACGCCTGGAAGACAACAATCAAATTGTCTTCCGCTACTCAAACGAGCAAGGCGAAATTACCGACGCAGCCAATCCTAACGGTTCAATCAATAATATTGCCGGCATAATAAACGAAAAAGGTAATGTGTTAGGTATGATGCCACACCCCGAACGCTATTCAGACAAAATTCTTGGTTGCGACGACGGACTTATTATCTTTAAATCAATTGCTAATTATATTCATTCTAAATAAAGGTTGTTATGGAGGCATTAGCTTTTATGGGCTCTCTTGGTTTTTCTGAAATACTAATCATTTTGCTCATTATCGTTGTCCTTTTCGGTGCAAAAAAAATCCCGGAACTTATGCGTGGGCTGGGAACTGGTATCAAAGAATTCAAAAAAGCTTCGTCCATCGACGAAGATGAAAACAAGGATAACAAAAAGATTGAACCATAGGGGGCATCACTGTGTTTGATGTTGGTGGCGGCGAACTCCTGCTAATTTTGCTTGCTATTATTATTCTTTTCGGTCCGAAGAAAATACCCGAAGTCGCTCGATTTATGGGAAAAGGTATTCGGCAGTTCCGTCAGGCTCAATCTGAAATTCAATCGCAAATTAGCAAAATTCAGCACGAAGTTTCCGACGAAATAAACGTTGTCAAGAAAGAAATTGAAAACAACGTAAGCGATGCATCTATTAAACCTGAAAATTTAATTCGTCAGGAATTACAAAAAAATCAAGAAACACAGATAAATAATAATCAAGGAATTCAGGAAAATGATAAAATACAGTGATTTTTTAGAGAAAATCCAGAAAAAAGAGACAACTTGCGTTGATTTTACCAGAGAAATTTTAGATAAAATCGAAAAAAATAAGCATTTAAATGTTTTCATTACTGTTTGCGGCGAAAAAGCACTTGCCCAAGCTGCTGAAAGCGATAAACGTTTCTCGGAGGGAAACCCTCGCAAGCTCGAAGGTATGATAGTTGCCGTCAAAGACAATATCTCGACAAAAGGTATTCGCACCACCTGTGCCTCACGTATGCTTGAAAATTTCGAGCCTATCTATGATGCAACTGCTGTGGAACGCTTGATGGCTGAGGGCGCTATCATAATCGGCAAAACAAACCTCGACGAATTTGCTATGGGAAGTTCGAACGAAACTTCCTATTTCGGGAATGTGCTAAATCCTATCAATAACGAATATACGCCGGGCGGTTCGTCGGGTGGTTCGGCGGCGGCTGTCGCTGCGGGACTTTGCCACGTTGCACTGGGTTCGGATACAGGCGGTTCGGTGCGCCAACCTGCTGCTTTTTGCGGGACTATTGGGCTTAAACCAACCTACGGACGTATTTCCCGCTGGGGGCTTGTTGCTTTCGCTTCGTCGCTGGACCAAATCGGCATTCTTTCTGCTGATGCAGCCGATACTGCTCGAATGCTTGATGTAATTTCTGGCGCCGATGCAAAAGATAGCACCTGCGCGAATATGCCACCATCGCAAACCTTCGATAGATTATCGAATTCGCCCGAAAAATTTACTTTCGGAGTAATTAGCAATGAATTATTGAATAATTGTTCAACTGATATTATAGATGCTTATAATTTCTATGTGGAAAAGCTTAAATCGCTTGGTGGCGAACCGCGAGTAATTTCGCTGACAAATCCGAAAATATGGATACCGACTTATAATATATTAGCAACGGCGGAAGCATCGTCCAACCTTTCGCGTTATGATGGTGTTCGCTATGGTTTCCGAGCAGAAGGCGAAGACGACTTCGTTACACGCACTCGTTCCGAAGGCTTCGGTATGGAGGTGAAACGCCGCATTATGCTTGGCACCTTTGTGCTTTCGTCGGGCTATTACGATGCTTACTACACAAAGGCACAAAAAGCCCGCCGCTTGATTTACGACGACTACAACAGAATTTTCAATGAAGTAGATGTTCTGCTTATGCCGACAACTCCAACACCTCCATTTAAAATTGGAGAAAAAATAAACGACCCGATTGCTATGTATTATTCTGATTTGTTTACAATTTCAGCAAATCTTGCGGCAATACCCGCTATTTCGTTTCCTGCGGGGTCGTCTGCTGATGGATTGCCTATTGGCTTGCAGTTGCAATCAAAACACTATAACGAGGATATTCTATTGCAATTATCAAATGCTTTATCCAAATAAAATTATTTGGGTTACAAACAGTCTTATAAGTTTTTAACAATCGGCAATTATGCGAAAGAAACTATTTTTCACAAACGGCAATTCATTGCAAGCGGGCGTGGCATACTGCGTTGGTCAGAACTATGCTGCACACGCACTCGAAATGGGTTCGGCGGTGCCAACTTCTCCGATTATTTTTATCAAGCCGCCGTCTTCGATTATTTATGATGGCGAAAATATAATTCTGCCGAAGATTTCCCGTAATGTTCATTACGAATGCGAACTTATTGCCGTAATTGGCAAGGACTGCCACAATATCTCGAAAGAACAGGCAAAGGATTTCATTGCGGGCTATGGTGTTGGAATAGATGTTACTATGCGCGACCTTCAAGCAGATGCAAAAAGCAAAGGTCACCCGTGGGCTATTGCAAAAGGATTTTCGACAAGTGCGCCTATCTCGCAAATTGTTCCCGCAAGCGAGATTGCTCCCAACTTTTTCGATATTGAGTTCTATCAGAATGGCACTCTTCGCCAAAAAGCAAACACCTCGCAAATGGAGCGTAGCGTGGAAGAACTCATTACTTTTCTATCGTCTGTGTATTATCTGGAAGAAGGCGATATTATTTTTACAGGCACACCCGAAGGTGTTGGACCAATTGCTGCGGGCGACAAACTTAAAGCCGTGCTGTGTGGTTATGTGGAACTAAACGTTGGCGTCGAGTAAAAGATGAATGATTACCGTAAGTATTTAGACCCGAAAACTGTTGCAAAAGTTGGGAATTTGGAGCTTATCGCGCGGCTTGTAGTCGAAGGGTTCATCACCGGCTTGCATCGTTCGCCATATCACGGTTTCAGCGTAGAATTTGCCGAACATCGCGCGTACCGACCCGGAGATGAAATAAAATATCTTGATTGGAAAGTGTTCGCACGCACGGGCAAATATTACGTAAAGGAATTTCAGGAAGAAACAAACTTACGCTGCACAATTGCAATTGATGCAAGTCGTTCGATGGCTTATGCATCGAACGGGAATATTTCGAAATACGAGTATTCAGCATATCTTGCCGCTGCTTTGTCCTTGCTAATGATACAGCAAAGAGATGCCATCGGGCTTACTCTTTTCGACAATGGCATTCGCACTTTTCTGCCGCCTAATTCCAAGCCTTCGTATATGCGTCAAATTCTGAAAACCTTGGAGCAAAACACGCCTGCAAATGATACAGGAACGGCTTCTGCTTTGAACCTTCTTGCCGAAAAAATTCGTCGCCGTGGGCTTGTTATTGTTTTTAGCGATTTTTTTGATAATCCCGACGATATTCTGACCGCACTAAAACACTTCCGCCACAAAAAGCACGAAGTGATTGTCTTCCACGTCCTCGACCCCCGCGAAATTGATTTCAAAATCGGTGCCCCCGCAAATTTCGTCGATATGGAATCAGGCGAAACAATGCTCACCAACCCTTACCAAATTCAGCTCGCTTACAAAAATGCGGTAAATGATTATATCGATTTCCTGAAAAAAGAGTGCCTGAACCACCAGATTGATTACAATCTGCTCGACACTTCTTTAAGTTACGACCACGCACTTTCGAGCTACCTTGTGAAACGCAAGAAAATGTAAAAACGGCGGAACTATCTTTTTCAGTTGAATTTTCCGAAAGTTCAAAGAGTAGGCTTTTTTGTTCGCTACTATTTCGTTCGCAGTTTGACCACAGACAGGAATGTCTGTGCTACCATTATAAAAAACCTTCGGAATAAAAAACCTTCCGAAGGTTCTTACATAATCTTTCACATTGATTTATTAATTGTTTGGAGCAGGTGCGTTTGGCATTTGATTTGGAATTGGTGCTTGCTGCATTGGTACTTCCGTTCCTTCAATTACGGGTTTTTCGATAACCTCTTTCGGTCCGACAAGGAACATATTAATAACAAGCACGATAATAGCAATCGCAGCTGCCAAGCCAATTGTAATTTTTTGCAACAAGTCCATTGCTCGACGACTGCCAAACATCGACGAGAAAGTGCCGCTCAATCCTCCCAATCCCGCAATCATATCACCTTTCCCAGGTTGGATAAGCACCACAGCAATAAGCAAAATTGAAATTAAAAGCAATAGTATTGTCAAAAAAGTGTACATTTTTATACCCTTAATTATTATTATCTTATTAAGATAACAAATTTAGTAAAAATTAATGAAATAGAAAAATCAATTTTCACGCGAACGTAATCCAATTGAATCTTTAAGGAAGTTCATAAATGACAACTCTTTGCTTTGCTTTTCGATTTCGGGAGTTTTCGTTCTTTTTGCTTTACTTGCGATTTGCTTTAAATCTATGTTTGTATAATCAAACTCATCTTTTAATTCAGAAATCAGGTTTATGCTTTTGTCGGTAACACCTATAAGCAGGGTTTTCCCATCAGCTTCGACAACACACAGAAAACTTTTCTGCCCGAGTGGCAGTTTTGCCAGAATTTTCAAGGGGAATTTATTTGGCTGATTAATGAATTTGTTCGAATATTTTTTGATAAGTGTAAGCACTAAAAAAACAATTGCCACACTTGCAAGCAAAATAGCAAAAGATTTAAGAATAGCGCCATCCATAGCAATCTCCTTCCCTGGTTCAAAAAATCAATTACTTACGCAAACCGCGTAATCTATCGGTTGGGTCAACCAATGTTGTGATACGAATACCGAAGTGCTTATCGATAACGACCACTTCACCTTCGGCAACTTTCTTCCCGTTGATGAGAACGTCGACCGGCTCGCTGACAAGCTTGTCGAACTCGATAACAGAGCCACGTCCCAATCTCAAAATATCGCGAATAAGCATATTAGTCCGCCCTAACTCAATAGAGACGGGCAGTTGCAAATCATACAATAGTTCGAGTTTCGGGTCGAGCGGCGAATATATAGTATCGGCAGAGCCGAGTTTTAGTTCACCAAATTCGGCACTCTCGGCTTCCACTGCCTCCTGCTCTACTTCCGGGGTTTCCTCCGATTCGAGGGCTCCACCGGCAATGAGAGCATCAATTTCTTCCTGTGTCATTGTCATAGGTTCTATTCCTTAGGTTTATATGAAATATCTTCTTCAACAAGGTCTTCCTCGGTCAATGGACGAGTGATGCGGACAGCGCGTTTGCCATCGACCGAACCCGGGCGCCCTGCAAGTTTGCGTTTCCCGCCAATGATAATCTCAATTTCTTCATTAACTCGCTTTTTTAACTTAATTACATCGCCCACCTTCAATTCCATCAAATCGCCAACAGTAATTGAGGTTTTTCCTAATTCAGCAATTATAGGTAAGTAAGTTGTAGAAATCTGCTGATTAAGAATTTGCATATTTTCACGCATACGTTTTGGCGATTGACGCCCTACTGTTGTTGTTACCTGCTGGCGATTAAGCTTTGCGAGCACTTCTTCAAGTGCGAAAGTCGGAAAACACAGGTTCATCAAAAATGTATGCACCCCAACATTCACATCGAACGAAACAACGATTACAATTTCCGATGCGGGCGCCACCTGAACAAAGTCCGCTTCCATCTCTAATCGCTGGAAGCGAAAATCAATTTCTGCAATCGAACGCCAGGCATTTCTAAGGTCCGATAGTGCGTGCTCGATAATACCGCGAACCACCGCCTGCTCGATTGGTGTTATTGTGCGAGTTTTTGGCATCTGCTCTGCCGAACCACCAAGCAGACGTTCGACTATTGTCAGTGCAAGCTGCGGGCTTACTTCCAGAATACCACTCCCGTCCGTCCCCACTATATCGAACACGTATAGACAACTTGGGTTCGACACCGACAGTATATACTCGCTATAGAAAAGCTGGTCGACAGATGTTACAGTAATCGAAACAACCGTTTGCAGCTTTGAAACAAGATAATAGCCGAACACTTCCGCAAAGCTTTCGTGAACCGAACTTAAAGTACGCACCTGATTTTTTGAAATTCGGTTCGGGCGGCGGAAGTCGTAGTTGGAAACTTCTCCTTTGGCGTATTTTCCGCTAAGGACATCATCGACAGCCATTCGTCCGCTCGACATTTCACTGAGCAGACTATCTATTTCGTGTTGTGATAAAACATCTGCCATAATCTATTCTTGTATAATGAATTCTTGTATAGTAACATTTATTAATTGCAATTCATAATCACGAAAAATTGGGCGTAATTCTTTCTTTACCAGCTCCGGTATTTCGTGTCTTTTTTCGAGCAACTCTTCTTTTGTGTATGAAGCAATCATTTTGTTCAATGTGCTGCGAATTCTTGCCATCATTTTTTTAATTACGGGATGCTCCATATTAACAGCACCTTCGTTTACCAGTGTTTTTAGCTCTTTGTTGTCATTATCCATTTTTTTGAATTCGAAACCAAAATTCACTACCACAAATACCGAAGAAGAACCTTTTGGATTTGTAGTAATCCGACCTGTTTCCATTATCGCAATATCTTTGAGTTTAGATAAATAGTCTCCTTCGTCTTCTTCAGCTATATTTGATTTAGCTGTTTTTTCGGTTTTGCCTTTTTCACCTTCTCCACCCGCGTGCTGGACACCCATAAATTTCGATGCAAAGAAAACACCTAAAATCACACCGAGCACAATAATAACCAAAATTCCCGCCGCAGCTCCAATCATCAATGGTAACGAGACGCCCAACGATTTCTTCTCTTTCTTTAAAGGTTCTTGAACGACCTCTTCGCCCTGTTGTTTTTCTTCTGCCATTATTTTCCTCCAATTACATTTATCGTCAAATACTTAAAAAACTTTATTCAGCAATTTTTGTTAGAAAATATAATGCCAAAAATTCATCTCAAGCAATGCGCTTCGGCTATTTCTTTCTTTCTCTTGCATTTACAAACATTAACGTTATATTCCAACTTAATTTTTCGCACTCTAACTGTTTATTATTAGCATTCACGTCGAAATTTCTACTTATTTAGACGAAAAACATTTTATTTTATTCATTTAGTAAACAAGCCTTTGAACCTTCGGAAGGTTTGAAACCTTCCGAAGGTTTTTTAATTATAAGCGGTAGCATAGACATTCCTGTCTGTGCAATCCTCACGGCGGGAAATAATATTATTTTTTTCTAATTGTCTCGTAATTAACAGGCTTTGAACCTTCCGAAGTTTTTTTAATTATAAGCGGTAGCACAGACATTCCTGCTTGTGTAATGTAAATGGTAATCGCAATAAATCGCCTTAACCTTCCGAAGGATAATAAAACAACGTAGGGGCTTGTCCAAGACATCCCCTACAACCATAACTAAAATTTATGAATTTCCTTTCGGAAAAGCAATTTCGAATATAGCAAAATTTTATGCAATATCCTGAGCGACAAATGGCATCAATGCCAGATGGCGTGCGTGCTTAATTGCTTTTGCAATTTGACGTTGCTGATATGCAGTAACTCCTGTGATACGGCGAGGAAGAATTTTTCCCTGGTCGTTTGTAAATTTCTGCAATAGTTTCACATCAAGATAATCTACAACTTTTGCATCTTTCAATGGATTTTGCTTTTTGCGAACGGTGCGTTGCTTGTTGTTCTTGAAATTGCTGTTTGTTTGCATTGGATAGATTGCGTTCATTTTATTATTTCCTCCTTGCTTCCATCATTGATTTTGATTTTTCGAAACGCTTATTGAAGCGGTCAACACGTCCTGCGGTATCCACAAGCACTTGCTTGCCTGTGTAGAATGGATGCGATTTCGAGTCGATATCCAGCACCAAACGGTCCTTGTTTATGCAGGAACGAGTTTTAAAAGTTGTTCCATCAGTCATCACAACTTCAACAGTATGATAGTATGGATGAATTCCTTTTTTCATTTTCTCGACCTATTTATTTTATTTACTAATGTCAATATTGTTAATCTGGTCTAAAGTATCAACTTTTACGAATTTTTCCAGGAAGCGTGTTGTTCCTGTTTCGCTGCGATAACCTTTGATAATTTTAACGCTAATCTTTTCGTCTACTTTCTTTTTCTTAAGCTTATCGTCGAATGTTTGCTGTTTAGCCATTTTTCGTTCTCAATTTTATTATTTACATAATTTTAAGATTACAAATATAAGTTTTTCATTTTATTTTACAAAAGAAAATTTTGCTGGTTATTATTTAAATTTTGTATTACTTTTAACAAATTTTCATTATATTTTCATTGTTTAAGTGTCCATAGTTTGAAAATTATGCTTGCTTTAAGCAGAAAATTCGTTATAGAACGCGGGATTATCACTGAAATATCCCACTCGGACAATCTGGAAATCATCATCGATGGTCGCAACTTGGAATTTCCGCCTGATGCTGCGGCAGTTGTAGGGTTTGTCGATTGCCACGGTCATATTGCGGGCTACGGAATGAGGCTTGCGGAAGTTTCGCTTAAAGACTGCAAAAGCATACAGGACTGCATCGCAAAATTGCGAAATACAAAATTATTCCGCGGGCAATGGATTACTGCCTTCGGCTGGAACCACGAAAACTGGGCTGACCGCTCGCTCCCAACAAAAGAGGCGCTCGACGAAGCTTTTCCCAACACTCCTGTTTATCTAACCCGGCAGGACGGACACTCTGCTCTTGTTAATTCCGCTGCTCTCGAAATTGCCCGTATTAACGAACTTACCCAAAACCCACAAGGCGGCGAAATTGTCCGTTCCTACGACGGTAAGCCAACCGGAATGCTTATCGACAATGCTATGGCTCTTGTCGAAAAACATATTCCCGATTATTCAGACGAGCAATACTCTGAATTCATTAAAATTGCTCTTGCTGAACTTGCTCGTTTCGGAATTACCCAGGCTCACGATATGGACACCGAAACCCGCTTCGTCCCAATTTTCAACGAACTGGAAACAAACGGCGAGATGCCAATTCGCGTGAAATCGTTTGTTCGCGCTCAAAACAACGAATGGTTGCGCGACTGCGTCCTCCCATACAAAGGCAGTTATTTCAAAGTGCAGGGGCTCAAATATTTTCTTGATGGTGCTTTAGGCTCTTATGGTGCGGCTCTTTCCCGCGGCTACGACGATAATGAAACCAAAAGCGGATTTCTCCTGCTTGACGAAAATACACTTCTGAACCGTGCTAAACGCGGAATTATAAGCGGTTTCGACATTGCAATTCACGCAATTGGCGATGCAGCTGTGCACACTGCTTTGAACGTTGCCGAAAAGCTTCGCTCCGATAGTTTGCTCGGCGGGCGTGGAACAATTCGTATCGAACACGCTCAAATGGTTCTGCCGAACGATTTGCCACGATTTGCAAAGCTTAATGTTGTTGCATCTGTCCAGCCGTATCATTACACCTCCGACACTAACGGTATGGCTCAGCGTAGAATTGGCTCGCGGCTTCGTTTTTCGTATCTCTGGGAATCGTTCATTCAACAGGGTGCAACCATCATAGCCGGCAGCGACTTCCCCATCGAGAAGCCATCTGTTATCGAAGGCATTCGCTCTTTTCTTACTCGCAAAGCATCTCTGGACGGAACCGTTCTCTACCCCGGCGAACGGCTTTCCTTTTTCGAGGCACTCGATGCGTATTGCGTCGCTCCTCACAAAATTCACAACGAATTCGCCCATTTCGGAAGCCTCGAAGTCGGCAAAACAGCCGATATAACTGTTCTTTCCGCTAATCCCTATTTATTACAAAACGAACCCGATATGCAAATAGACGTTCTTGCTACAATTGTCGGCGGAAAAGTTGTTTTCCAGAATGCGTAAAGTATTGAGAAAAATACTATAAAATTAAAAAATTACCGGGCTTTGAACCTTCCGAAGGTTTTCTCATTATCAGCGGTAGCACAGACATTCCTGTCTGTGCTATGCACATCTCTTTCAATTGCCTAAAACTTCCGAAGGTTTTTTATAATCAGTGGTAGCACAGACATTCCTGTCTGTGCTATGCACATCTCTTTCAATCGCCTTAACCTTCCGAAGGTTTGAAACCTTCGGAAGGTTTTCCTATATATTCATTCCTGTTTGTGCAAAGACGTTGCAGAATATAAATTTGATTGATTTTTCAGACAAGAATGTCTGAACTACTATTTAAGAAATAGACAATATTATTTTTCAAGTTTTCTCTAAACACAAGGCATATAACCTTCGGAAGGTTTTCTTATTCCGAAGGTTTCTCATATTCCGAAGGTTTTCATATCAGGAAGGTTTTTAATTATTATGCGGCGAAGAAAACAATTTCCCCCATCTCTTTGGTTAGTTAGATAATTATGATTAATTTTGAAATTTAATTTAGCAGTTTTTATTATGGCAGATAGATTAGTTTCAAACCTCGAACCAGAGCAAATTCTACAAGGATTGAACGAACAGCAAGCCGCCGCAGTTAAAGCAAAAAACGGTCCGGTGCTTATTGTTGCGGGTGCGGGCAGTGGCAAAACCAAAGTGCTAACCCATCGCATTGCTTATCTTGTTGCCGACGGTGTCTCGCCAAGGAACATTCTGGCACTCACCTTCACAAACAAAGCCGCAAACGAGATGAAGCAACGCATAGCCTCGCTGGTGGGCAGTCGCGACGCCGCATTAATCCGCGCGGGCACTTTCCATTCGATTTTTGCACGTCTTCTTCGCCAAAGCGCGGATTTCATAAACTACACATCGGATTTTACCATATACGATTCGGAAGATTCGCTCAGCGTGATTAAGAAGATTTTCAAGGAAAAGTCTTTGCCCGAGAAGCCGCTCAGCCCTCAACAAGTTGCTTCGATTATCTCAAAAGCAAAGAACAGACTGCAAACCTGGCAATCTATTTACGACAGCGCTCGCAACCCGCAGGAGAAAATCTTCGCCGAAATTTATAAGCTCTACGAAGAACGCCTTCGCGATAGCAACGCTATGGACTTCGACGACCTGCTATGGAACTTTATCCGTCTGCTCGAAGAGCATTCCGATGTGCTCGAATTCTATCAGGACACTTTTCGCTACATAATGGTAGATGAATATCAGGACACAAATCACGCTCAATATGTTGCAATTCGCTTGCTATCGAAGAAATATCAGAATATTTGCGTTGTCGGCGACGACGCTCAAAGCATCTACGGGTGGCGCGGCGCCGATATTCAAAATATCCTTGAATTCAAACGCGACTACCCACACGCTAAAATTTTCAAACTGGAACAAAATTATCGCTCGACTAAAACTATTCTGGAAGCAGCTCATTCGGTTATTCAGAACAACACCTACCAAATCAAGAAAAAACTTTTCACAGCCAACGAAACAGGCGACTTAATTGACCTTGTCGAATGCAGTTCCGACCGCGAAGAAGCTGAATTTGTCGTTTCAAAAATCAGCAAACTTTCCGAAAGCGGCGTTCCGCTCAACGATATTTGTATTTTATATAGAACTAACGCTCAATCGCTCGAATTCGAAAAATCTTGCAGAAAATATAATATTCCGTATATAGTTGTTGGCGGTATGTCCTTCTACAAAAGGAAGGAAGTCAAAGATGTGCTTGCCTACTTGCGAACGCTTATCAATCCACGCGACCGCGAGGCAATTCTTCGAATTATCAACGAACCTGCAAGAGGAATTGGCGAAACCTCTTTGAAACACATTAATTCTTATGCAATAGAAAACGGGCTTTCATTCTACGAAGCTCTCAGAAATGCCGATAATATCGAAGAACTCGTCCCTAAATCGAAAAATGCTATCAAGCAATTTGTTGAATTTATCGATAATTACCGCCAGAAACTCAGCAGCGAAGACTACGCATCAGTTGTTGCCGAATACATCAAAAAAACGGGACTTATTGAATTTTATCAGGAAATTGGAACAGACGAAGCTTACGACCGCATCGAAAACATAGAGCAAGTTGTAAGCGATATCACCTACTTTGCCGAGGAAAACCCCGATAGCACTCTCAACGACTACATCCAGCAAATGTCTCTGGTTGCCGATATCGACACAAGCGACCTCACAAAAGAGCGACTTCCAATTATGACATTGCATTCCGCAAAGGGGCTGGAATTTAAGTATGTTTTTATCGCAGGCATTGAGGACGGCACTTTCCCAATTTCCCGCGCAACCTTCAACAAAGACGAAGAGGAAGAAGAACGCCGCCTATTCTATGTGGGAATTACCCGCGCAAAAGAGAAATTAACTTTGACCTATGCCCGCAGCAGAATGAAATTTGGCGATATTATGATGCAGAAGCCTTCATATTTCCTGAAAGAAATCGAACCAAGCCTATTGCGGCATCTGAACACTTCGGGTGCACCAATAAGCACAACAAAACCAAGCTACAACGCTCGTCCCTACAAATCTGATTATTACGAACAGCAAGACAACGATAATTCATATTCGCAGATAGAAAAAACTGTTTACGACTTTCGGGTGGGCGATTTAGTTCGCCACAGTCAGTTCGGTGTTGGCAAAATCACTGGATTAAGCGGCGAAGGTTCGATGCGAAAAGCAACCGTAAATTTTGCGAATATCGGGAAAAAGCTTCTACTGCTTCAATATGCAAAACTTGAAGTAATCAAACAGGCAGAACAATGAAAAAAAATGTCGGATACGTCGATTGGCTGATACTAATTCCCGTTGTCGGGCTGATGCTGTTCAGTCTTGCGTTTGTTTATTCGGCAAGCGCAACCATAGCCGAGATGAAATTCGGTATGCCCGAGAAATTAGTGCTTAATCATAGCATTAGAGTAATCGGTGGAATAATACTGATGCTGATTATATCAAGAGTGGATTATCACTTGTGGCAAAAAATCAGCAAGCCACTGCTTATTGCAAGCATAATTCTGCTGGTAGTAGTGCTTTTCGCAGGTGAAGCAACAAAAGGGGCGTCGCGCTGGTTGCGTCTTGGTTTTTTCAGCTTTCAACCTTCCGAGCTTGCAAAATTTGCGATGGTGCTTCATTTTGCTGCACTACTGACAAGGAAGCAAGACGTAATCAAGGACTTCAAGCAGGGATTTTTGCCTTTTATTGTTTGGACACTTATTATTTGCGGGCTCATTGCTTTGCAACCCAATTTTTCCACTATGATTGTAATTTTCTTTATTGCTATTGCTTTGATGTTCATCGGGAATGTAAACCTAATTCATTTATTTGCAACGGGATTAATTGGCATTGCTGCTGCGGGCGTCTATGCTGTTAGTGCAACTTACCGTATGAACAGAATAAAAGCTTTTCTGGGTTTGGACGGGAACGCAAATCCCGTTGAAACAGTAAATTACCAGTTAAATCAAGCACTTATCGCAATTGGCAACGGTGGGCTATTTGGCGTCGGACCCGGGCAAAACCGCCAGAGCCATCTATTCCTTCCCGAGTCCTACGGGGACTTTATCTTCTCGATTATCGGCGAAGAATACGGATTTTTCGGTTTGCTTATTGTTATACTTGCTTTTGCGATTATTTTCTGGCGTGGAATGATAATTGCCAAAAAAGCACCCGACAATTTCGGTTATTTCCTTGCAGTTGGAATTATCGTAACATTTGCCATCTATGTGTTTGTCAATGCAGGAGTTAATACGGGACTTCTTCCGACAACTGGTGTGCCGATGCCCTTCATTAGCTACGGCGGAACAGCTGTGATTTTCTATTCGATTGCAATTGGTGTGCTACTGAATATTTCTGCTCAGGCAGGTGTTTTCCCGAAAACAACAAAGAATAAACCAAAGGAGAACGAAATTGAGTAAATTTTCGGTGTTTATTTTTCTTTTCTTTGCTGTTGTTACCTTTCTTCTGCATAGGTTCGAGCTTGCGGCAGCAAATTTTCTTACCTTTGTTGGGTTTGCAATGTTCGAATACAGGTTCGAATTAGTTGTTCGCTTCCGTTTGCAACATATCTGGGAATATCGTTTCCGACGCATTGGATTGACCATTGGCTACCTTGCAGCAACTGCATTAATTGTGATGATTGCCCTTCGTTACCTGAAAATTTATAACTTTTGATTATGATTTTCCTTGATTTTTCAAAAATTCCGCAAAATGGTGAATTCTTTTGCAAATTTATCCGGGGCGAAAAATTTGCACAATCGCGTTTTGCCGAATTTTCTAAAATCGAGGATAAGCAATTCCTAAGCCATAAAGCCCAAAATTTCCCAAATCGGCAAATCGCTCGGTGGATTATTGCCGAAACTATGCAATCTCTCGATTTGTCTGAAAAGCAAAGAGAAAATATCTCGCAAGTGTCCGCTGCGAACACTTTGTTTGTTTCCACCGGGCAACAGGTCGGATTTTTGGGCGGGGCTCTCTACACCTGCTTAAAAATAGCAACCGCAATAAATATCGCAAAGAAACTACAACAGCAGCACCCCGAAATTCAGTTTATCCCGATTTTCTGGCTTGAAGACAACGACCACGACGCAAAAGAATCTGCCGAAGTTTACATCTTCGATGCTAATCATCATATACGCTTATTCCACCCTGATTATTCTACCTGCGAAAATACGCCCGTTTCCGAACTCGTTTTCGACGAAAAAATCGAAGAAACGCTCGGTGAAGTTATCGAGGCTCTTCCCTATTCGCAGAACAAGCAAGAGCTTGCCGACACTTTGCGTTCGATTTATACCAAAGGCAAGCGTTGGACAGACGCAATGCTCGAATTCTATCAAACGCTGTTCAAAAACGAAGGGTTGCTTTTTGCTTCTGCTGCCACTGCACGGAAAAGCGGTGCAATTGCCCGACTTGCGGAAGTGAATTTCGCCTCGCAGAATAGTTTCGAGCAGTTGTTCGATATTTTTTCGCAAAACAGGGTTTTGCTCGAAAATAACGGGCACACGGTAAATATTTCTATCGACTATTTCAATTATTGCAAGCACCTTGCAAACAAACGCTATTCAATTCGCACCGTTTCGCCTGAAAATTCGCTTTATTCGATAAATCACGCCATACACACTTACAGCGAAATTGTCTCGGATATGCACCAAAATCCAGCCGATTACTCGCCGAAGGCAATTCTGCGACCAATTTTTCAGGAGGTGTGCTTTCCTTCGGCTGCAAGCGTGCTTGGCCCCGGCGAAATTTCATATTTTGCAATGCTCAAAGAAGCTTATGAATTTTTCGGAGTAGATTTCCCGCCGGTTGCAAATAGAGCAATGGCTTGCTTCGTGCCCGAGCGGCATATTCATTTCCTTGAACAAAACGGTTTTGATTTAGCGCACTTTTTCGAGCCTGCAAACAAATTTGAGCAATTTTTGAGCAGTTTAGTTATTAACGACGTTTCGGAGGGAATTTTCGAGCAGGTGAAGCACGAAATTCAGCAAAATTTCTCGCAACTCACTGATTTGCTTATCAACGCAGACCCGTCGCTTGTCCGAACGCAGGAAAGCTACGCCCACAAAACAACCGAATTGATTGAGAACTTGCAGAAAAAGTATGTTGCGGCACTGAAAAAGAAAAATGCCGACTTTATTGGCAAACTTCGGAAAATTCACGAGATAATTTTGCCGAATGAACGTTTGCAGGAACGGCAAATTTCACCAATAAATTTTATCAATATTTACGGATTTGATAATTTTTCTAAAATTTTAAATGAAATAGCCGATAATTACGTTAAAGGATTTATAGTTTATACATAATTCAGGGACGAACTGATGCAAATTCTTAGCGTGCAACCGCTTGAAATAGAAGAAATACAAGTTATTCGCTTCAAAAAATTCATCGACGAACGAGGCTATTTTACAGAAACCTACCGCGAAGACGATTTCTATGGAATAGACGAGCTCTCATTTATCAGGCGATACGACTTTTTGCAGTTCAACGAATCTTTTTCCTACAAAAATACATTTCGTGGATTTCACTTTCAGTGGAACCCGTTTATGGGCAAATTAGTTCGCTGCATAAGCGGGAATTTGCTCGATATGGCAATAGACATTCGCAAAAATTCAGAGACGTTTGGCAAGATTATTGCGTATGAACTTACGGGCGCGCCCAATCTTGATTATTCCGAGTGGATGTGGATACCGCCCGGATTTGCACACGGAATGTTGCTTACGAAAGACAGCTACGTTCAGTATCTTTGCAGCGGAACATACAACCCACGCTGCGAAGGTGTAATTTCGCCTATGGCAGAAGATATTGATTGGTCTTTGTGCGACAAGCGAATTGCAAAAAAAATCAAGCAAGCATTTAGCAAAGACATTTTGGTTAAAGAACGCGATTTGCAGGGTATGACACTTGCTCAATGGAAGAGCAACAAGGCGTCAGATATGTTTTTGAATATAGATTAGTATGGACACAAAAGGAATAATATTAGCAGGAGGCAAAGGAACACGCCTATATCCAATGACGTCCGTTATCAGCAAGCAACTGCTGCCGATTTACGATAAGCCTATGATTTATTACCCGCTTTCTACTCTGATGCTCGCTGATATTCGCGAAATTCTCATTATTTCTACACCAAGAGACCTTCCTGCTTTTCGCACCTTGCTCGGAAATGGTTCGCAATGGGGAATTAACCTGGAATATGCCGAACAGCCCCACCCCGGAGGATTGCCCGAAGCATTCATCATTGGTGCGAACTTCATCGGAGATAGCCAGTGTGTGCTGATTTTGGGCGACAATTTGTTCTATGGCGACCTTACTTTCTTCCGCAGGTCGCTGGAAAAGAACATTGGCGGAACAATTTTCGCTTACAACGTGGAAAAGCCACAGATGTATGGCGTAGTTGAGTTCGACCGTAATGGCAATGTGCTGTCGATTGAGGAAAAGCCTGAAAACCCGAAATCAAACTTTGCAATTCCCGGACTTTATATTTTCGACGAAAATGTAGTCGAAATTGTTCGCTCGCTTACTCCAAGCAGCCGGGGCGAACTCGAAATAGTGGACATACACAAGCACTATTTGCGTCAGAACAGGTTGAAAGTGGCACCCATAGGGCGAGGAGTTGCCTGGCTCGATACAGGCACACCCGAGAATTTCACCGAAGCGTCGCTGTTTATTATGTCCATCGAGAAACGTCAGGGCACAAAAATTGCTTGCTTGGAGGAAATTGCGTTAAACCGTGGATTTATCTCGCTCGAACAGTTCGAAAGCACAATGAACAGTATTGCGGATTGCGACTACAAGAAGTATTTGCAAAAAGTATTTGAAATGATAAAATTATCATTGTGAAAATAAGATAATTTTATTAATTTGTTTATTAATAGTTATTAATAGAAACGCTATGGCAAAGAAAAGAGTAATAAAAACAAACTACTTCGGCGAGTTGGAGATAGACGAGGAGTATATTTTCAAGTTCAAAGATGGTATGCTTGGGTTTGAAGATTTGCACGATTATGTGTTAATCAGCGAGGAATCAACTGCACCTTTCAAATGGCTAATATCTGTCGATGAACCTGAAATTGGGTTTCCGCTGCTCAGTCCCTGGCATATTGACGTATATTACGACCCCGGGATAAAATACGACCTCGAAAAGCAGGTGCTATTTGTAGTCATTACTCTGGAAGACGAAAACGGTGAGATGAGCGCCAATATGAAAGCGCCAGTTATATTCAATATCGAGAAGCAAACAGGCGAGCAAATTATCTTGCCGTCAGACAAGTATACAACAAACTACGTAATTGCCAAAAAGCAAAAAACAATAAAGGAATAGCAAAATGTTAGTTCTATCAAGGAAGATAGGAGAAGTAATCACCATTGGCAATTCAATTCAGATTACTGTTTTGAGTTACGACCGTGGTGTAGTGCGATTGGGCATAGAAGCACCCAAATCAGTGCCAGTGCACCGCAAAGAGATATACGAGAAGATAATCCAGATTAATCGTCAAGCAGCAAAAACTCAGATAAGTGCTCTAAAAGATGCAATTGCAAATTCCAGTATTAAGTTTTCGCACCTAATTGACGAAGATATTAGTAGCATAGCCATAAAAAAATTAAACAACAAGGAATAAAATTATGGCTGAATATTCTGCATTAATAATTGACGATGACGTTTGGATGCAGAGGATTTTGTCCAAAACATTAGCAAGTTATGGATTTAAGACCTCATACCTTGCGTCTGATGGATATAATGGAATAGCACTTGCGGTGGAGCATCTGCCTACTCTGATTATCATTGATATTCTTATGCCCGAACTTTCCGGACATCAAACACTGAAAATATTGAAGCACATCAAATCAACAAAGAATATTCCTGTAATTATGGTTTCTGCACTTTCAGACGTAGAAAATTTAGGATTAGCCGTAAAAAATGGCATTTCCGGCTTTATTTCTAAGCCATTCACCCGAGCAACTGTTTACGACAAGCTTGTGGATATTTTCGGGACAGAGAAGTTAGAACTGATTGTGAAGGGCATTCCAATAGACCCCGAAGAGTTGTATGTCAATGAGAAGGTGTTGGCACAAAAACAGGAAGAGATGCTCGAATCAATTACAAACATAAAAGAACCCCCGCCCGCCGAGCCAAAGCCCGCTGCGGAAGAAAAAGTTACGCCTGTTGTAAAATCCGATACAATTTTGAAGCATTATCAAGAAGACGAAAAGAAAAGTATAGAATCAATAAAGAAACTACTGCTAAAGAACCGTAAGTAAGCTACTCTTGTTTGTCCAACTCGTTCAAAATGCGTTGAGCAGTTTCGCGAAGCACTTCGGGCGAATTGTAGTAACCCGATGAAATGCGCGAGAATACGCGCGAAAGCTTCTGCGCTTCGCTTGAAATCGACAAAGTATCGCCACCTGCTGCGGACGTTTTTCCTGATGAAGTTTTTGCTTTATCCTTCTTATCAGAAACCCGCTCGTTATTTTTAGGTCCCGACACTCCCTGTGGTTTTATTGAGCCGATATCCATATCACACCTTTGTTATTTAGAATAAATTAAAACCGATTTTTGTTTATTCAGCTGCTTTAATTTTTCTCCTGTTTCTTTAGTTTTCTTTCGCAGCAATTCTAAATTAACAGAATCCATTTTCACAAGCAAGTTGATTTTTTCATTCCATTCATCTTGCTTTTCAGCAACAAATTCCTTGCCAATATCTGTTTCGAGCAAAGATTTCAGATGAAGGATATTTTTCTCCCTTTCTTCATAAAGATTAGATATTTCTTCTAAATCTTCCAGGTCGAAATTACCGTCGTTCAGAGCTTTGGCAATACGATTAGTATTATCGAAAACAACAGAGATAAAATTCAATATTTCATCATACTTTTGCATTTGCTATTTGCCCTTCACCTTCGATATTGCTTACAATCCTTGCAATTTTCAGAGCAATTTCAGACGGCAATTGCTGAATTACTTCTTTTGTTTTGTTATCGATGACACGCAAAATCATTTTGTTTGTGTCTTTATCGATAGAAAATTCGAGAAAAACATCAGCTTCCTTTACAATATTTTTGAGTTTTTCTCCAAGTTCTTTCAAATCAGAATTTACTTTATTTTTAAATTCCTTTTCTTTCGGCTTAATCTCTTCTGTCTGGGTTTCCTTATCGAGTTTTGCACCGACAGAGGACCCTTCTTCCTTATCAGAGCTAAATTCTGCCCTGAATTGCTCTGCGAGCAGGGCAAATCGCTCTTTTTTGGTTTCCAGCTGCAAATCTTCGAGAGATGTTTCTCTTATTGCAGCAGTGGGCTGAATTCCATTAATCATTTTGGACCTCTTTTAATTATTGTCCTAATGCAGCTTGTTGAGCAATCAAGCTACTATACCCCGTACTTGATGAAGAAGTTGACATAGTAGAAAGCAAAGAGTATTGTCCCTGAGCTTGCAAGTATACTTTTAGATAACTTTCGTATTCTTTTCTGAGGCTCTCAGCTTGTTGCTCGATTGTTGCCTCGATAGAAGCAATTCTTTTATCTATATTGGTAATTTCTCTTGTAATGGATTCATTTCTTGTCCTCAAAAGACCGCTATTGCCACCTTGCGGTTTAAGATTATAAATCACTTCATTGATTTTAGCAATAAATCCTGTCTCAGAAGTGAATAATTTTGCAATATTTTCAGCCCCGTTGTCTTTTGCAAGAAATTCTTTTAATTTATCTTTGTCTTTGAGAACTAAGGTTCCGTCGTTATTCAACTTGAAGCCTATATCAGTGAGACGCTTTGGTGCATCGGGGTCGTCCGTAGGATTTAGCACAGCAGTCCCCACTGCTCTCAATCTTTGTTGTAACGAAGAAATAGCTGTATCTTGCCTTTGGATATCTTTGTTCTGGTTCAAATTAAACAGCACGCCGTTGTATTCTTTAATTAAAGCATCGACGAAGCTTTCAAATCCATCGACATCAATATCGGTGGTAATTCCGATTGGCTGAGCATCTGCTGCTTGCGGTTTCAATAGATTAATTGTTATACCTGGCAGCACATCTTTTACTTCGTTAGAGTTTCTTGTAATTTCGATACCATTTGCCTCGAAGCTTGCGTTGAGCAATGAAGCATCTGATACTTTATAGCCCGCCGAGCCACCACTGATAGCAGTTCGTGCATTCGGATTGGAATATAGAGAAGTAGTCCAGCCCAGCAATTCAGTAGTAGATGTTTGAGTAAACGTAATTTTGTTGTTTTCACCCGTTTCTTTGGAAACAAGAGAAATTCTACCGGTTGTTTCGGTATCTTTCACAAGCGAAGCGTTGATTTTGACGTCTTTTATGCCGTTGATAGCATTGACAATTTTTCTCATTGCTTCTTCGTTAGTTTCGCTTCCTGTGAAATTAACAGTAACAGTATAGGTTTTATCGTTGACAGACAAATCAAAAGACTTTTCGCCGGCGGTTTCGCCGAAGGCATCCGAAAGATTAAGCCTATTGGAAACCAGCACATCATTTGTAGCGATACGGTTAACTTTTATAGAGTTAGAACCAACTATGGCATTTCCGTCTGCTTTGACGGTAAAGAACTCGTTACTGGTTGCAGTCGCCTTGCGAGTTTTGAACTTATCATTAATTCCATTAGTAGGCGTAAATGTAAAATTATCGCCAACTTTCTTATATTCGCCAAATTTATCGAGTTGAGAGATAAGCGAATTGAGCTTAGCATTCAATTCGTTATAAAACTTTTGGCGAGTTTGAAGAGTTTGCTTGCGCGATTGCAATCCTTCGGTGCGAGATGCTTGCGACTTTTTATAAGATTCAACAAGCAATTCGCTGTAAGATTTGTCGCTGCCCGATATTCCAAATGTGTCTATTGCCATAGTCAAGCCCTCCGTAGTTATTCAAGATTGAAGGCTTTAGCCCAAGCGTTGCGAAGTTCGGTAATTATGTAAAGTGCTTCATCGTATTTTTTCTGGAAAATACACCTCTGGCAATATTCATAAAGCCTGTAGAGACGGGTTGCTGTTTCTTCGTATTCGAAATTGAGAGCACCCATAAGTTCAACAAGCACTCTGCTCATTTTATTGACATCCTGTCTCTTGCAGCTAACGATGAACAAATCATACATTTTAAGGATAATTTTTTCTTTGCTCCACGAAAGAACTTCCTGTTCCAGATAAGCAGGAATTTTTTTGTCTTTTCCGCCACCATACATTTTCGTGGCGGCGAGTTGTTGTGCTTGTGTCAACATAAATTCATCCTCAAATTTTGTTTTCTAAATGGAGCGGTATCTTCCTGATACCGCTCATTAATTAAAGCAAAAACTATGCCCAATTATCGAAACAATTGCAAGAATTGTTGCGGATTTTGGTTCGCCTGGGCAAGTGAAACAAGCGATGCTTGCTGTAAGAACTGCGATTTTATAAGTTCCATTTGCTCTGTTGCGACATCAGCATCTTCGATACGTGATATTGCAGCTTTGTAGTTAGTGATTTGCGATTTAAGCACATTTTCCTGTGCATTGATACGCACCTCAATACCGCCGAGGTACGATGCAACTTTGTTAATATTATCAATAGCCATAGCAAGTGATGAAATAGTTTGAGTAATAGCAGAAGTAGCCCCAACGTTATTAAATATACCAAGATTAGATGCTGAAACTTCGTTCAGGTCTTCAAGGTTCAGACCGGCGACACCAGCAAAGCTTGTTGCAGCACCGGTTAGAGTGCCGCGAATAGCACTTGCTTCATTTGTAGCATTCAAGTCGAAGATACCGTCAACGTTGAAATCAGGATTGCTAGTGGTCAGGTCAATTGAAATTTTCATCAATTGGTTGTTAGCGTAGTAGCCAGTAACCCATTCACCGGTGAAGTTGCCTTGAAGTAGTTGCTTGCCGCCGAACACAGTTGAATCTGTGATAAACTGGATTTGCTGAGCAAGGCGGTATGCACCTTTTGCAAGAGCAACTTTTTCGTCTGTACCCAAAGCGCCTGAAGATGCAGTTGCAGCGGCATCCTTGATTTGAGTAACAAGGCTGCTAATCTGGTCGAGAGCATCTTGAGCTATTGATGTAACGTTTTTAGCATCGCCTGCTGAGTTGAGTGCAGCTTTCAATGCACCGTTGCGAGCTTGCAATGCACGTGAAGTAATGTAGCCGGAAACGTCGTCAGCGGCAGAGTTAATTCTCTTGCCTGTCGATAGTCGCAATTGACGTAGAGCAATATTGTTGCTCGACGCCGTAAGAGCGTTGTAAGCATTTTCTGCGGGGATGTTCGTCCGTATTCTTGAATCACCGCTAATTGCTGATGGCATAAGCCCCTCCCAAAGTTAAATGTTTTTTGGTGCCTCCTCCACCAAAAATTATCATCCTATTCGTTTATATTATCGGCAATTTTAAAAAAAACTTTAATAAAAAAGGACGGAAATTTTTCCGTCCCGAAAAATTATTTTTTCACTTATTTTCTTGCTATTTCAGTTAGTTATTATCTGAATAGCTGCAAGAACTGTTGTGGGTTTTGGTTAGCCTGGCTCAACGATACCAATGATGCTTGCTGCAAGAACTGTGATTTAATGAGTTCCATTTGTTCTGTTGCAACGTCAGCATCTTCGATACGTGAAATTGCAGCTTTGTAGTTAGTGATTTGAGATTTCAACATTGCTTCCTGCGAGTTGATACGAACCTCAATACCACCAAGATATGATGCAACTTTGTTGATGTTGTCGATTGCAATTGCAAGCGACTGCAATGTTCTGACAACAGCAGATTTACCAGTTGAATCATTCAAGTAACCGAAGTATCCAAGGTCGGAGGAACTAATATTGTTGAATTCTTCTAGATTCAAGCCGGTTACACCAGCGAAGTTGGTAGAAGCACCTGTTGCGGTTCCACGAACGGCAGTTGCTTCGCTTGTAGCATTCAAATCGAACAAACCATTGACGTTAAAGTCTCTGTTATTAACTGTTAAGTCAATGGAAATCTTCATCAACTCATTGTTTGCATAGTAACCAGTGACCCATTCACCAGTAAAGTTACCTTGAAGTAGTTGCTTGCCGCCAAACACAGTTGAGTCTGTAATAAACTGAATTTGCTGAGCAAGGCGGTACGCACCTTTCGCAAGTGCAACTTTTTCGTCTGTTCCCAAAGCTCCTGATGAGGCAGTTGCAGTAGCATCCTTGATTTGAGCCATTAATGAGTAAATCTGGTCTAATGCATCCTGAGCAATAGAAGTTACGTTCTTTGCATCGCCGGCAGAGTTAAGAGCAGCTTTCAATGCGCCGTTACGAGCTTGCAATGCACGTGAAGTGATGTAGCCCGAAACGTCGTCGGCTGCTGAATTGATACGTTTCCCTGTGGATAGGCGCAATTGACGTAATGCGATGTTGTTGCTTGATGCTGATAATGCATTGTAGGCATTTTCTGCCGGGATGTTGGTACGAATGCGGCCTTCTCCGCTAATTGCTGATGGCATAATAAACCTCCATATAAATTAATTGTTTTTCGGGCATCCTGCCATCAATATTTATTTAAAGTCCTATCTTCCTGATTTATTTTTCGGCAATTCTCTGAAAAACTTTAGTCCTTCATAGTTTTTTCAGAGTTGCATTTTCTTTACAATCAAATTATCGTCAGCTTTTAATAGAACTTTAGAAATTTTTTTCAATTCATTAATTTTTTTACTGCATCAAGTATTTTTTCAGGTCGAAGATGCTCCAAACAGAAATATTCTTCGTTTATGCACTTTGGGCTGAAAAAGCACTTGCATTCTTTGTCCGGCTCGACTATTTCGCCACGTCCGTATAGCTCAAATTCGTGTTTGTTGAATATGTTGTTCATCAGAACAACTTTTTTCCGCAGTCCAATTGCTATATGCAGTCCCATTGTAACAGCAGTAACCACCAAATCGCATTGATTAACAAGCGAAATGAACGTATTTAAGTCGAAGTAGCCATAATAAAGAGCGCCGCTTTCGCGTGAAATAATTGTATTTTGCTCGTGCTCTTGTTCGCCACCCAATAGAATAGGCGTATAACCTTCGGATTGGAGCATTTTGGCAAGTTCTATCCAATATTCCTGCTTCCAAAGTCGGGACACCCACCGAGCGCCGCAACCCGTATTAAGCCCAATTATTCCTTTTCCTGTTTTGGGAATATCCCATTGCTTGTCTGTTTTTATTTCAAGTTCGTATTCTTCGCCCGCAAATTCATATCCGCAAATTTCAAATATTTCTTGCAGATAATTCTTTGTGTTTGCTTTATTGACATCATCGAATAACCCTGTCAGGTATTTGTGCATTGCACGTTGGTTTGCAGGCATTGGCTTGCCTTCGACAAGTGTGAACCCATCGATATAATCGGCGTTCAGTTGCGATGCGAGCGCGCAAGCGTGATGGTCTTTGTCGAGATTTATTACCTTGAAAAAATGCACGCTGCGCAGACTTATCACAGATTCAAGATTAAATTGCAGAACTCTATCGACTGACGACGGAATAACTTCGGGCGAGTTTGTTACCCACCAAAGCATACATTTCGGGAATTCCTGTTTTATGCGTTTGATAAGCGGTGTTGTTCGGATTACATCACCAATAGCACCAAGCTTAATGATAAGTATGTTTTCTTTCGAAGGTGAGTATTCGGGGCAATTTTGGCAATGGTAGCCACTTTTTTTATGCGGTCGGCAGGGAATATCTCCGCGAAAATACCTGCAATCTTCTTTGAACAGCACTTTTTCACCTATAATGAGTATTTCAACAATAGCATAAAATTGAGTACGGGAACAATTTGCTCTTTCTTTTCAAAATATTGAAGCGGGGTTAGCAATTCCCCGCGTTTATTGTCTCGTGGGAACAAATTCAATACGCCAACGCCAATAGATGCATCAATTTTCAGTTTAGATTTCAGTTGCCCTTCTAATCCTAATCGGGCAAAGCTCCCGATGCGAAAGGCACCCGATTTTCTATTGACGACGTAAGAAGTGTCGCGGTTTTCCGCGTTACGCCAGTGGTCGCGGTAGGTAAGTTCCGAGCGTGTAATTATATTGCCACGCACATCTGCACCAGCGTAAATATCAGTTTTTGCCCAATCTAAATGAGTAATCACGTAATACAACCCTGAGCCAATCGAAAGATTATGCACTTCGTGCCAATAATATATAGTAAGCAAGCCACTCACGGGATACCGTTCGCCTGATGAATATATCGTAAAATCAATATCAACAGGAACGCGTATCTTTTCACCTTTGTACAAAGTCAGTCGCGTAGCAAAACCCGATTGAACTGCATCGAAACTACCGCCATAGACAAATCTCTTTGCTGTATCATTTTGTATGATTGGCAGTTTTGCGGGATTGTCCCCCAAAATTGAGAATGTTGAAATTCCTGCACCAATAGAATAAGCATCGAAAATTTCGGCTTTTATAGCAGAACCAATGAGAAATAGCGATAGTGCGATTAATATTTTTTTCATACTCTAACTTGTTTGTGTAAAAACATCATTCATAATAACAAAAGAGACGCATATATTACTACAATTTTTCTTTTATAGAATAATTTTTTGTTTTTTCGAAGTTCTGCTTTACAATCATTTCCCCTACCAGCCCAATAGAAAAGAATTGCACACCAACAATAATCAAAGCAATACCAAAGTTTGCAAGTGGGCGGTTGCTCAAATACGTGTTGCCAAGAAACCACTCAACTGTCAAATAGGCGTTAATTGCGAAGCCAATCAATGTGAAAATTGTGCCGAACAACCCAAAAAAGTGCATTGGTCGCTTCATAAAGCGTGTGATAAACACAAAGGTAAGCAAATCCAGAAATCCATTGATAAATCGGGAAAGTCCGAATTTCGATTTGCCGTAGCGTCTTGCGTGATGGACAACGGGAATTTCAGCCACGCGGAAGCCTTCCCAGTGGGCAAGCGCGGGCAAATATCTATGCATTTCCCCATAAACTTGCAATGTGTCGGTAACAGATTTTCTGTATAATTTAAGCCCGCAGTTGAAGTCGTGTAGTTTTATTCCGCTTACCAAAGAGGTAACAAAATTGAACAATTTCGATGGGATTGTTTTCGAAATTGGGTCTTTGCGTTGCTGTTTCCAGCCAGTAACAAGGTCGAAGCCTTCTTTCATTTTCTTTGCTAAATTTTTGATTTCGGCGGGGTCGTCCTGCAAGTCTGCATCCATAGTAGCGACAAATTTCCCGCGAGCTGCTTCGAAGCCAACAGCAAGAGCGGCACTTTTTCCGTAATTACGGCGGAAACTAATATAGCGGAAACGTTTATTGCGGCGATGAATTTGCTTTATGTAGTCGAGCGAGCCGTCGGTGGAGCCGTCATCGACAAATATCACTTCGTAGCGTCCGTGAGTAAGTTCTTGAAGTTCCTTTTCCAATTGCAGTGCGAGTTCGGGAATAGATTCTTCTTCGTTATATAGCGGTATTACAACAGAAATCAGAAGTTCATTTCTTGCGTTTTTCTGCTGGTTTTGCTGATTTTGCTGGTTCTGCTGATGGCGCTTTTGGTTTTGCGTCTCTTTCAGGGTTGCTTTTTCTTTTTTCGTGTTTTCCTTTCTGTTTGCGTTATTTCTGTTTTCCATAATCTATCTGTTAATAATTAATTTGTTAAAATAAATATTGTTATTGATGTCAAAAATTTTAATAAAATAAACACCATTCTTTAAATTTACAAGATTAATTTTTTCGCTTCCGAGCGAATTAGTATTATTAGTATTATACATTAATTCTGCCAATTCATTGTAAATTTCGATTTTGCTGATATTTCTGCTATTTCGTATGTAAATATAGCCATTAGATGGATTTGGATAAATTTCGAAGTTATCTTTGGTTTCGGGAACCGATGTAGGCACTTTTGTATAAACTACGTCGATATAAATTGGCACTTTCGGCAAGTTTTCATTGTTAATTACAACAGAATTTGTGTTTGTCATATCAGCAGAGAAGAGAAGACCCAATTCATCATAAATTCTTGCAGATTTTACGAAATCAGGCAATTTGCCCCACGATATTGTTGCAATAGATGGAACGCGCTTATTTAAGTCAATTTTGTAACGATGGTGGAATTCAATTTCGTCGGCAGGGACACTTCTAAAATCTTTGTAGCTAAATAGCCCTTCAATGTTTGTAGTGTCTAAATTGAATACAGCAAAAATATCGAAAGCAGGTGGTGGGAACGGTGGTATTTCGATTTCGCCAAGATGAGCGTCAAGTCCATCAGTAGCGGACGAAACCGCCCCGAAAGCGAGTAGTGTATCGATTGCGAAAGTATTATCAATAGTAAGGCGCACTCTTACATCGAACTCTTCCGCTCTTGATAATGAACACATAAATAGAGTAATTATAGCAATAGCAAACAGTTTAATTTTCATATCTACTTTCCTTATTAAAAACTAAAACAAATGGGCATCATTTGTAGTAGATGCCCATTTGTCTTGATAAAGATAATTAGAAAATTATCTTACAATGTTGATTTTAGCAACTTCTGTGCGGTCGCCAGCAACGATTTTAACGATATAGTTACCAGTCGCAAAGCGAGAAGCATCAAAAGTATATGAGTGGTTGCCAGCATTCAAGCTGCTATTGAGCAATGTAGCTACTTCGTTACCGAGTGCATCGAACAACGAAATTGTAACGTTTGCATTCATCGGAATTGCAAAGTTAACAGTTGCAGTCGATGAAACTGGGTTTGGATTTACGCTCAATGAAGCGTTCAAAGTAGCATCAGTTTTAACAAGTTTGAATGCGTTGTAGGTAGCGCGGTTGATAGTAATTGAATTGTTGAAGCGATTGATTTCGCCAAATACTTCGCCTGTAACAACATCAACTACTTTATATGCATCTTTTGCGTTTTCAATTGATACAGTAAGAGGATATTTGACGCCTTGAACGCGAACAACGCCTTCGTTTTCAGTTGTCAGGTAGCTATTGTCAGCAAAGCGAACATCGAACATTTCTGCAATTGGTGCAGGTGGAAGTTCGAATGGGTTGCCGCTGATAGCTAAGTCGTTGGATAAGTACAATGTTCCGTTATTGTTGTCGCTGTCTTTGATGCTCAAAACAGCTGCGTTATTGAGAACAGACTTCTTAACAGAAGCAACTTCGGTTGAGTTAAGTTTGAAGCCAAGACGCAAGTTCTGAGGGACATTAACTTTCAGATAACCAGTAGTATTAACTTTAATCCAGTATCCAAGGCCTGGCAGAATTTCGGATACTTCTTTATATCCTTTGTTAGTTTCATAAGCCCAAACACCATATTGGCGAGTGAAAGTAACATCAGGAGCATCTTGACCGGCATTTAATGCATCAAATCTAATGTGGTCAATACCCAATGGAACAGAAACCGAACCAATTGTATTCCAGCCTGTATATAAACGAATTCCATTGAATGGAGCTACATTTTTGTCAAGATCGTAGATAAATGTACCAGGGAATTTTGTGTCAACGATTGAATCATATTTTACAAAGTAGCCAATACCAGGTTGCAAAATACCATCAGGTGGAGTTTGATATTGGTTCTGAGTAAACAATATTGGGATATTGATAGCATTTTTGTAGAAGTTTGCGTAATAAGGATTAACAGGGCGAACTGGCATCGAGAGCAAGTTCCAACCTTTCTTGATGATAGGTTCGCCAGCTTTATTAATATAATCAACAACAGTAGGCAATGTGTATTCAATCACAAATTCTCTTACTCTTGGGTCAAGAATTGTGAATGAGAATTTACCATCGCTCAATGGAGTTGCTTCGCGCATATTCACTGCAGGGAAGTATAATCCATTTTGCATGTCGTGAATATAGAGTTGCGCACCAGGATAGAAGTCAGAAGTATCCCAGGTCACAGTAATTGGGTAGCTATTATTTGGCTCAAACTTGCAGTAGAAAATGTGTGATTTTGCAGTATAGTTGAAATCGCGAATATCGCGTGAGTTAGAACGGCGTTCAGCTTCGTTAGCAGCGAAATCCCAGAATCCATTCGGATATTTTGCAGCTAATACTGAATTTACAGGAAACCAGCGAGCATCAAATATTGTATTGCCTTGTGGGTCCTGACCTAATGGCCATTCGTATGGGCATTCGCCATAGAGTGTGTCGATATCGTCCGAAGCACGAGTACCAGTTCCGAAAATCAACAGTTTGCTTTCGCCTTTGTTGTTCGAAACAGTGAGTTTGATACCAGGAACGATATTTGTTTTAACGATTGGCTCAACTGGTGCTTTGAAGAGAATGAAGTTCACTTCGAGTTTAGTTGGGTTTTCGTCGATATATGGAGTAGTGAATGTAATATGTCCCGTATAGAGACCTTCTTTTTCGTTATCAAATGGTGAAGTAGTCAGCTTCGATGGGTCGCAATCAACTAACAAGAAAATTTCACCATCAGGACCAATTGGCTGACCCTTTGGATCTTTGAAATCTTGGGAACCAAGAATACCAAAGTCGATATAGTTGATAAAGCCTTTTCTTGTAAGCTGAGGAATCGGGTTCTTCGAAATTGTACCAACTGTTACAGTCTGGAAGTTCAACCAAGGTTTGTCAGATTCAACAACGATGTCCTGAATACGTGTTTTGGAAAGAGCATCAGGAATTCTAACGCGTACAATGCGTTGTGCGCGGCGTGGTTGAATGTCTGCGTTGTCGACTGTGAGAGGTGTGTAGATTTTCCAGTATCCTTCGCTAATCTTCATAACAGAGTCGCTGGAAGTTGGGCTTGTTGATTGAACAACACCAGGACCTGGCATAAAGCGGAATTCGGGAATTTTTTCGAAGATAGTAACCCAAATCGAACCTGGAATGTATCTTTCTGGATATGTTTGCCAATCGATAACAGCAGCTGGCAAGTTATCGTTGCGCATACCAGTAAGACCAGTGATAGGCAATTGGTTTGTAGTAGTTCCTTCGTCATTTGTGAATGCAAGCGATTGAGGAACGCAAGGGAAGTTATTTACTGTAAATACGTGTTCACGAATGTTGATTCCATTGTATTTGATAACGTCTGCATTGATGTAGATTGGAGTATTTACAGGCAGATTTGGATTTTCATTGTCTACCAATACTTCAAATACTACATAGAGCAATACATTGTATTTGCGATTAGCAACAGTTGTTGCTGGAAGTGGAGTGGTCGAAGCACCAACAATTTTGAATTTTCTACCAGCAGAAGGAATTGGGTCTGTTGGTTGTCTTGTTGGGAAAAGGTTAATTGTGTAGTTATTGTCAGGCAAGTCGAATGTCTGGAAATTGAAGTTTTTAGCAAGAGGTTCTACGTATGGAAGGAACCTATTGTCGTTTCTTGCCTGAGCTTCCTGAGCAGTTACAGGATGATGAGTTTGAATACCTACTGCTTTGAAAACATTGCCATTATACGAAATAGAAAACTCAAAGCTTTTGATTGGAGCAAAAGTTTGGTCTGTTACTTCGATAAACACTGGCAAAAGGAATTCACGCTTCGATGTTGATGAAGGCGGAATCCAAATTCTGCCATCGGGATACCAAGCTGTATTATAACCGCTTAAATCGCCGGTTAAATTCAGCTGTGGTATAATTACATCGCATTGAGCCTGTGCTTCAACATACGTTGTAAGTCCAAAGACTACAACTAATATGCCGAGTAGCATTCGACTTACCCTGCGAGTTAATAAGAGTTTATTCATGATACCCCCAAATTAATAAATTAATATTTTATTAAATTTTTTATAATTTTCTCTGCTTTACTATCTATTTCTACTATATAGATACCACGTGCAAATTTTTCAGCATTAATCCGTATGTGTTTTTCGTATGTATTTTCTAAATATATCATTTTACCGTTTATATCATAAATTCTAACAATTTTTTCGTCGTTATTATCCGTTCTCACAGTTATACAATCGCAATTTCGGCTGTAATATGCTGTTGTTTCGTCGCTTCCTTCTACTACTGTTGTTGTGTCTGGTATTTCCGAAACAAGTTCCAGATTATTGATTTCGTATTGTGTAATGCAATCGCAATGACCTACTATTGCATTATCAATAGATAACCAGCCACTTACCTTGCCAATATCGCTATTATTCATTACTTCAATTGCTAATGTATCGTTAAGCACTTGATTATTTACCGATATTTCGAGTTTTATCAAGCCATTGTCTTTCGTGATGTTATTTATTTCAATATTATCACCGACCGTATTTACACTCGTAATATCGAATGAACTGCCGTTTAACATCAAATCCAATTGAAGGTTGGTAACTTTTTTCCCGTTGCTCGACAATACAAGCTTCGTTTGCTTTGCACCTTTTTGGTCGAAAATAAGTTCAGTATCGCTAAATAGCACTGTAAGTTTTCTATCAGGTTTATCAGCGATAGTAGCTTCGACCGTTGCGTTTTGCGGTTCAGCGATATCTTTTTTGAATTCCTCGGTAAATGCAATGTACGATAGACTTACTTCCGAGGTATCGAAGCAATCGCCGAGCCACTCGCCCTGCAAAGCAAGCAGTGGCAAATCGCCTTCCACAGGTGCAAGGAACGGATTTAGATGCCCCGCAGTTCCATAAATAGCGCTATCGGCTGCCGAAATTGTAAACTGCTTTATTTCAAAGAACTCTGATAATGTACCAAAGGTACTGACGAAATTAAATTTGATTTTCGAAGGGTCATACTTTATTTCGAAATTATATCCGAATAAAGAATCCGCCTTCGTAATCTTACCAATTGTCAAAAGAACTAATAATTCTTTGTCGTTAATGCTGCCGCATTCATCTATTGTCTTAACGCTTAGAAGCGTTGGTGTTATCGTATTATTTTGGGCTTGGAGGCTGCTGAGCATTATTGCTATCAGCAGCCCTAAGCCACAAAGTCTTTTCAGCATTATCTCGAAATAACCACTTTGTTCGAAACAGTGTTGCCATTACCAGTCAAGCGGTAAATATATACGCCGTTTCCAACTTTCTTGCCAGCTTCGTCTGTCAGGTTCCAGTCGAATGAATGCTGTCCAGCTTTGAGCGAACCTTTGTGTAATACTTTAACAAGGTTGCCTTGTGCGTCGAAGATAGCTAATTCGTAGTTGCTGGATTTTTCGATGCTAACAGCAATATTAGTAGTTGAGTTTGCAGGGTTTGGATATGCAGTCATAATAAATTCTTCGCCTGCAATTCCTTCTGCAAGTTTAATTTTGATGCTTTCGAGTTCGCGTTCGTTAAATCTAATATTGCTTGCATTGATTTCATTATTGTTTGTAGTAACTGTAACGTAAGCGAATGGCTTATTAGCAGCAAATTCACTAACACCGCTAATTACAACTGTATTTTTGCCGTTCACAGCGATTACTTTTTCATCGTTTGTAGTAACAGAAACTACTTCGCCATCTAACTGGAATTTAGCGCCAACTGGACCTGCGAAATTAGCATCAAGATATACAGGTATATTATAAGTGTTTTCGTTAATTCTTGTCCATTCGCCGAAACGAATTGATGCAATTTCATTATTTACTTTGCCGTATTGAGGCACAGTGTCCCAAATCCAGGGCAAGTAAGGAATTCTGCCCGAGATGTAAGCAATAATCAATGCAGCATCGTATTCGTCTGCCTGGAACATAATTTGTTTGAGTGAGCTGATGTCGGTAATTCTATGCATACTATCAGCATAGTTCATTGTTCTCCAAGGAATAGTTTTTCTATTGCCAAGAGTATCATAATAGAAGCGACCATTATGATTTACATCAGCGTGATAAGCAGCACGGCGGCGAATTGAATCAAGAGGAACGTTTGTAGCAATTGCTCTCATCACAAGACGAGCATCGTTGATTGTTACAAAGCGGTTTTGTGGTTTATTGTAGTGTGGTTCGCCAGCAGCTTTCGAGAAGTCAACATCACCGTCGCCCCACCATTCAGCTATATTGAAGCGTTTTTTAGCTCTGAGGAAAATCGAAAGAGCATTGTTTCCTGTTGGTGTCCATTCAGTAGTTTTAGAAGTATCAGTAACTACTTTTACGGGGTCGTATGGAAGATATCCGCCATTGAACAAAGCATTCATAAAGTCAGCTTTCTGCAAGAAGCCTTTTCCTTCGCCTTTGATACCAACTGCGCAGTTATTAGTGAATAGTCTTTCATCGAAGCCTGGCTGACCTGTTTGCCAGTAAGGAATTTGTTCAGCGCGTTTACCAACTGTTCCGTAGCGGAATTCGATATCGCCTTGTGCTGAATATGGGTCAGTTGATTTATAGAGAATCAATTGGAAGTCAGCAACGCTTGCTTTGAAATCCGGGAAATAATTAATATTCAGATTTTTCCATTCGATTGTGAATTTGTCGGGTTCGCTCTTGTAGGAAATTGTTGTAGGAGCATAACCTTTAAATTTCACACTGTCTGGACGGAAGTAGTGGTCGCCCCAGAAAGGAGCAATAACGTTAACAGGATATGATGGGTCGTCGAAGAACAAAGCGTTTGAGTTCTTTGTTCCAGCGATTAATGTTGGAGGACCTTCCAATGTACCGTTGATGGTAACTTTACCGAAGGTTACAAAGCCATTAATGTTAATCCATACTTTTGTAAATACTTCGCCATTGAACTCGAATGGGAAAGGAAGTTGAACTTCTGCATAACCGTCATCGAGGTCCAATGTATTATTAGGTGGAACTACGAAATTTTCGTAAGGGATTGCAGTACCACCTTGGAGGAATTCAAAGGGGCGGTTCACAAGCTGAACGCCTTCGAATTCGCCAAAAACTTGAGCTTTCAATTGCTTACCCGGGAATACAGTCATCATCAGAACTAAAATCCCGGTAGCAAGGAAAAATAATCTTCTCATTTTAACTCCATTATTTATTATGTATATCTTTTTCATAAGTTAATTTCGTAAGGCTTCCCCCGTTTCGGGGGGAAAGCCATACGACAACATATTATCTTACTACAACAACCGGGAAGACTGATACTGATTCACCGGCTACCAATCTTACGTTGTAAGTACCGCTTGGTAAGAGCGAACCTTTCACATCAACTGCGTTCCATTCTACGTTGTAGTTGCCAGCATTGTATGGAGCATTGATAATTGTAGCAACTTTGTTGCCAAGATTATCGAATACTTCCATAGTAACGTTTGTAGCGTTAGCAATGCTGAAGTTAATGTTTGTAGCAGCTCTTACTGGGTTTGGTGAAACGCTATTTATACGTGATTCAGTAATATCGTTTTGACCATCAACGCTTGTAGCCATATCATAGATAATGATGAAGGCATCGATAGCGTCTGAAAGAATTGTGATACGTGCCAAATCTGGGTCGTTTGCAACTGAGCTTTCAACAATCACGTTCTGGCTATTTCTTACAGCACCTGTCTTCATATCAACTGAGAACAAGTTACCGTTTGAATAAGCATCGCGGATGTACCAGCTTGCACCTGTTGGGTTTGCTGGGTCGTTCTTATCAGGAACTGCGCTCTTTGGCCAGGTGATAGTTACTGGGTAGAGGAGTGAACCGCTGCCAGTTGTTCTTTCGCCACCAGCCTGGAAGCGACCGCGATATACTCTTTCACCACTTTGACCAGTCAATGCTCTTGGATAGATGTTGCGGTGCAAACCATTGCGTGATGGAATTGACCAGCGTGCATCGAATACGTCGTTTGGTGGATATGGAGGAATTTCGAATTCGCAGAGGTCATAGTCGATTGTACCAACGTCGTTGCCGTCAGTTCCGTCGCCAGTAGTTGCACCATTTGGAGCAGTACCGAATACGAGTGTTTGGTTAGCACCAATTGCGTTAGCAACTGTAACAGGTACCAAGAAGTCTGTTGGCAATGAGAGTTGCAATCTGAATTCGAGAACAGCAACTTTACCAGCTTTGTCGCGAGCTTCGATTCGGATAGTTACCTTACCGTCTGGGTCACGATTGAGGTTAAAGTTGTTTGTCCAGATACGGATTGTTGTATCAGCTTTGCTTAATGGACCGCGAATTGAAGAAGGAGTGATATTGAGCTTAGTTGGATCGCTTGGTTTAACCAAAGTTAGTGTAATAACTTCGTCTGAGTTTGAGCGAGCCAAATCTAAGTCTTTCAATGTAATATATGCTTCCCAAGGTTCGTCCTGGTCAACGCATTCAACAGCTGGTACACCAGAAAGTTCAGGTGTGTGGTTCGTTGGAAGAACCTTCAAGTCGAATGTTTTAACAGCAGATAATCCATTTTCGTCGGTAACTATTACTGTTACACGTTCATCTTTTGGAGCATCTTCCATACCAGGAGTTCCATAGAGCAAGCCACTTTCAGCATTAATCTTCAACCATTTTGGTGTCTTTCTTTCAACATATACTTTACCAGCTTCTGGGAAGCAAGGATCTACAGCAATTGAATCATATTGATAAGTATCATAAGCAAGTTCAAATCTCAAGCGTTCGCCTGTATTAGCATCGAATGCTTTGATTATTCTTGTGCTATCCATCATTGATAGGTTGTAGTCAATTCCTTCTTGTGCATTTGGCAATGCATCAGTAAGAATTTCTGGTGCATAGTTAATATAAACATCTAATAATTTTTCTGTTACTCCACCGTGACCATCATTTGCAACGATAGCAAATACTGTATCGTTAACTAATGAGGTTGGATTTTGATCATTGCGTCTCAACAGACCCAATGCAGTTGTTCTATCAATGCTGTAGTGCAATTGACCTTTTGAGAGGAAGTCGAATCCGTAAGGATCAGCAACTGATGGGTTGTCGTATTTAACCATATATTGGTTAGACATCCATAATGGACGCAATTGCTTCATACCAAATACAACTGTATCTGGAGTATCGCCGCCACGCATAGCAATATTCATAAATCCATAGGATGTTCTGCCATAGCGGAAGTCCCAATCCAGTGCCCAGCTATCTTCTAATTCATCATCTGTATTGAAGTCAACTTTGAAGCGTAATCTATCAGTTACGTTTGCTTTTAGTTTGCCAGTTGCAGTCTTGCCGCAAGTGTAAACTGATGGAACGTAGTCTTTCATTACGAAATCGCTTGAATTCTTATCTACTTTAACCATAGCTGAACCAAGTGCTGCGCCAGGTTCTAAGAAGCGTGGAGCGCTATCGACAACAAACACTTTTACAGCCTGACGAGTTAAGTAGTTCGAAGCGAAATCGATTGTATCTTGTTGCAAGAAACGAGCATTATCTACATCGTAGATCGGGTTGCTAATATATTTCGGGAATATATTAACAAATTGATCAATAATGTCTTGTGGTGTATTCAATTCTTTCAATACATCAACGCTGCGGTAGTGTGGTGGGAAGTTACGTACTTCGAGATAGAGATCTTCGCCGCCTGGCACTACGTATGGGTTAAGTGGCTGACCTTTGAACATAAAGTATCCGCTTGCATTATCTTTTTGATATGTTGCAGCCAAGGTATCAACCAACAACCATCTCTTAAGACCTGAGTTGTCATCTACTAACCAGTTGTAGAGCAAGTTGGAGTATTGATCTGGATGTAGCAATGAACGTGGATCGTAGAACATATTGCTATCAATTGCAGTAACAGTCAAGATTGAATCGCGACCACGATCGTATTCACGGCCTGTGTAAGTGCCATTAGGTGCAGGATAATTTCTATCTTCAGTTACGAATATCTTGTTGATAAAGTCAGTGATAATTAAAGTATCTTTCTGACCTGGGTTGAATTCAGAATCAACAATCTTAATTACAGTATCTTGTGCTAAGCGAGCAAGATCGCCTGTGAATACTGGTGGCATTGTCGAACGAGTTACTTTGAATACAATACCATCATTGTAAGCAGCTAATACGCCTTCACGCCATAGAACTGTACGTGAAATGATGCGTACTACGTCGCCAGTATCAACAGGAAGTGCGCGATAGCGTTCGCCTGCAAAGTAAGTAGTATTGGAAACAGGAGTAGTTGCAACAAATGTTCTATTGTTATCTGGCATTGAAGGACGGTTGCTGAACAAGTCGAATACTTTTGCTAAAGCGTTCGAGTCTGCGTGGTATTTACGACCTTGCAATGCTGCAGCATCTTCATTATAAGCATCACGGTATAATTTTTCAAGAAGAACTGGGTTTGAATATGGAGCAAATGGGAACAAGCCATTCGAACCAAGGTTCAAGAGACCTTCAGCACTTCTTCTGATTGATGAGTTTGGATTTCTATTTGATGAGTCAGGTACTAATTCAACTCTTGCGCGGAAAATTTCGCGGTAAGTTGCATCTTCGCCAACTTGTTTGAAGTTTACGCGGATATAGTCGCCAGTAGTTTCGTTGATTACAAAGAATACTGATTCGTTGAGCATTCTTGGGTCGTGGTTGTTCTTTTCAACTTCGCCCGTGTTGTAATCAATCATTGCTTCTAAGAACAATGGGTAACCAATTGGGTGGTAGTAGCGACCAGTTTCATCTGGTTTCCATTCGCCTTGAACTTGTGCAAGGAATGGATACTTCAAGTTGCCTTGATCATCGCGTGCTTCAACTGCGAATGGATCGCGCAAGTAACGTTTTACGTATTTACCATTAGATGGAGTATTAGCTACGTTATATCTCTTAACTTTTGGAGCGATACCAACTGCAAAGTCTTCAATTGGGCTCATACGGCGTTTTGTATAGTCGGCAGTCTTAATGTCGGTACCTTTATCATAAATATCATAGATATGACCGCTCATTAAGTATTTTTCAGCAATGCTGTTATCGCCAACTGTGTTTTCATCTTGTCCGTTTCTGAGAACAATTGGAGTATAGTTATATTTGCCAATTGATTCGAATGGACCTTGTGTTCTTGGGTCAGAAGTAGTTTGGAACAAGAATGGCAGATAGTTAGCATCAGCATTTACAACATTATATTCATCAGCTGGGGCAATATTTACAAAGAATGTTTCCATTCTTGCAAGTTCTGGTGAGTTGTGGCTGTTTTCAATGTTCAAAAGAACATTAGCTTCGGTGTGACCCCAGTAGTTACCGCGCAATGTATCAGTACCGCCAGCACCAATACCCGTAGTTCCAGCAAGAACGCCTTTAGTGTTTGGTGCGTCTGGCAGACGGATCATAAAGCGAGCAGTATTGCCATAGAATGAGTTTGCAGCTTCGCTGAAAATATATGATGGCAATGGACCTTGTACTTCGCCATAGATTGTAGCAGGAGCCAAATCTGATGAAGCAAAGTTGCCAATTGTTGTGTTCGATGCATCTTTAATAACAGGACCGCTAATATAGTTCTGGCTCATACCAATTGTGTTGCGTTCATCGGTCTTGTTGCCAGTTACAAGTGAGCGGTTGAAGATAAGTTTCAGATCATAGTTATCTGAATATATTGCAGAACCTGTGAAAGCAACGTTGTTTTGAATACGAACGCGGTTGAACAATACTGTATCAATACGATTAGTTCTATCGAGAGTAGCTCTATCTAAGATATAGATAGCACCACCAAGACCAACGCCGTTTTCAGGAAGGTTAGTTTCTTTGTGCCAGCGTTTTACATCGATAAGAGCCATATCAGCAGGAGTTACTTGCGACCAGGTTGCGCCTGCGTCCTTTGTTGCAAGCAACAATCCAACGTTACCCGAAACGAAACCTTCGTTGTTGTTTACGAAGTATACACTATTGAGTGTATTTGATGTTCCTGATGTTAATGCAGTCCAGTTGTTGCCACCGTCAGTTGTTTTAACGATTGTACCACTTGAACCAACTGCATAACCTATGCTTTGACCATAGAAGAAGATTGATTTAAGTTCTTGGTCTGTACCGCTATTTACGAAGTCCCAAGTTGCACCTGCATCAATTGTTTTAATCATCACGCCAGCTTTGCCAGTAGCAAAACCAACTGTTGCACTCTTGAACATAATATAATTAAGGTCAGAAGTTAGACCTGGCATAATTTGAACGTCCCAGTTATCGCCGCCATTAGTTGTGTAGAGGATCAAGCCTCTATCGCCAACTGCATAGCCTTTGCTTACGCCAACCCAGGCAATCGATTGTAAGTTGCGAGTTGCGGGACGAGTAACAGTCCAGTTTGCACCTGCGTCTGTTGTTCTCAATACATAACCTTCATCAGCAACAGCATAACCAACTTGTGTGCCAACGAATACTATATCATTAATCTTAGGTTCGTTAGTAATTTCGGGAACATTAGGTTTTGTCCAGGTTTGCCCTTTGTTTGTAGTCTTCAAAATAGTTGTGTATGCACCAACTGCGTAGCCAATATCATCAGTTGTGAAGTAAATATCAGTTAAATCAACGTTAGTGTTTGATGGCATAAAGTCCCATTTAGCACCGCCGTTGCTGAATTTAACGATCATACCGTTGTTGCCAACAGCATAACCTTCTTTATTATCAAGCCAGTAGATTGCATTGATATGGTCGCTTGGAAGTGGAGTGCCTTTGCCAATTTGAGTTGTTCCGCTTCCCATTTGAGTGTCGATAATTTCATCGTCAAGAATGATAGCATTATCAAGGAAGCGAGTAAGCATACGAACATCAGCAACGATAGGTGCGTTTGAATATGTAAATGGTTCATTTACTGATGTATATCCAATAGCGAAACCATCTTTTGCATCATACATATCGTAGTGAACTACATCGAGGTCAGTTACGAATATTTTATGTAATGTAGTAATTGGGTTTACAAGAGCAATTGCACCACCATTACCGTTATAAACTTTATTATTGATGAAGAGCGAACCTTTAACTAAGTTCAAGTCGCCATTGAGTGAGTAGATTGCACCACCACCACGGATGTCTGGTTTATTGACGTCAGCAACGCCTTCGCCAACAACGTTTCCGTCGAAGTTAGCACGAACTACCTGGATTAAGCGTTTGAATGGATCCATTCCAACATTATTAGGAATGTTGAATGCAAGAGCGCCACCATAATATCCAGCTTTGTTGTTCTGGAAGATTACAGGATATTTGCCGCCATAGAATTGCAAAGCGCCATTGACGCCACCTGCACCAGTGATGATTGTGTTTCTCTTTGAGTAAACGGCACCACCGAATGAAGATGCAACGTTGTTTACAAATTTAATGTCGAAGCCGTAATCGTGTGTGTTCCAGATGTCGTGACCACCGATTACAGGAGAAACTAATGTGCAAACATTGCCATCAACATAGATTGCACCACCAGCGCCAGCTTGGTTGTTTACAAAGTATGTTTGATTAGCAATTGTATTTTCAGCATCAACATCTGATCTTACTTTTAGTGCATCGCGTTGACCGCCACGAATTTGAATGCGGTTCAATGTATTTTCAGCGAATATTGCACCACCCATCGAGAAGAAACCATTGCCAGCTTCGGCATTGTTTGCACTTACAAGGAATGGAGCTTTAGTTTGGTTGTTTTCGAATTTACCGCTGAAAATAACGCTTGTATTAGCACCAACATAAATTGCACCACCACGAGCACCGAATGAACTCGTATGCTCCTGATAGTTCAATGCTTCGTTGTTAGTTACTTCCAAAGCGTCGTTATAACCAGGATCTAATTCAACAACATTTCCGTTGATGAGCAATTTATCATTCAAACCTAATGCAATTTCCATACGGCGATTTTCATCTGCATCATTGCCAGCAATGTAGAGAGCACCACCGAATGCTTTGTTGCCATAAGCGAACGGATAATCTGCTGCTACGTCAGTAAGCTCACCTATTACAGGAACAGGAGGAACTGTATTTGTAAATTTTTGTCCAACTTTTGCAAGAATTACTTTGTTTCTGTCGAATTTAATATTACGTACACGACCTAAGTAAACTGCTATACGAGCATCGTCCCAAGCCATACGTTCACGGTCGAGAAGTGGTTCAGCAGCTGGATCGTCAATATTATCAATTAATGGAATTTTATATGTTGAATTGATTTCAGAAAGATTTCCATCGCGGTCAGTAATTTGTGGGTTTTTGCCAGCCGGATAGTAAGCAGTTGGAGTGTTATAAACCGGGTAGCCTTCCGGAGCTTGCAAGATTTGCAAAGCACCGCCACGAACGCGAGCTGTATTATCTTTGAATGTTACGTTGATAAGCCAGGTTCTTGAAGAGAAAGTAGTCAAAGCACCGCCAGCACCATTTGCCAAATTCTTAATTCTGTTCATCAATGCGTTGTATTCAAATGAGTTCAAACCTGGAAGGTCGCTTTGAGCATAGTATGGATGACGGTCAACAGTTGTATCTTTTTTGAAGTTTTCAAATACTACATTGCGGAAGAAAGCAGCGCGAGCGCCCGGAAGCACTACGATATGTCCCCATTCACGTGAGAAATTGTTCACTGGCTGACCAATGAAGCGAATTCTTGATTGAGTGAAAGGAACAGCTGCGCCACCGAATCTCTTCCAAGGTGAAGTTTTGAGGTTTGGATCGCTTTCGGGATTTAAGTATAAGCGTGCTGCCTGGAATGCGATTGCATATTCAAATGGAACAATCACATAACGTGGGTCAGTAGGTAAATTGTTAGGATCCAAATTTACGAGCTTGCGAGCAACTGTGTCCAATACAACATTGAAAATGTAGTTGTATTTGTCAGGATGGACAGTCGCATCGCGACGAGTGTTATACGACAATGTTCTTTTTACGCCATCATCGTACAAGAAATAGCGCATATCAGCATAACCGAAGCCACCCTGGTCTGCTGGATATGTAGTTACAGGATCTGGAACTGCGGTTTGGTCGTAAGTGATACGAGCAAAACCGTCAGCAATGATACGACCGCCTGTTGAGTCGATTAAGCAGCCGTTGTCAAGGAATTTTACTGTTGTCCCGGGTTCAATTATAAGAGTACCGCCGACAACAAGCTTTTTGTTGATTACGTAAATTGAGTCTCTTTGGAACACTCTTACTTCTCCGGGAGCGATGCTGCCGGAAGCGTAAGCAGTTGGCAACTGTGCATATCCTTCAACGCCAAGGAATATGCATAGTAACGCTGCCAAGAAACTCATACGAAAAAATCGTTGCATGTTACCTCCAAAATGTGAAAATTTTGTTATAAAATCTATGTTACTTAGAAAATCTATGTTCATTTCGCATAAAATAAATAATATTACATAAAAGCGTTTTACTCAATAATCGTGCCAAGTCGAGCAAGTTCAATTATTGCTGCGTTAGCAAATTCTGCGAAATCGCGATTTTTTGCAACCATTGTAAGATGCTCGATAGCGCGATCTTTTTCGTTCATACGAGCGTAGCAAATACCGGCGAAAAGCAAATAGCGTCCCTTAGAAGTTGGGTCGATAGCTAATTCAGCTGCTTTCTCGTAATTTTTAGCTGCATCGGATAAATTATCGTTCTTCTCGCTGCATACTGCAAGCCCGGCATAGCCACCTTTTGCTACTTCGTCTGAATTTGCTTTCGCAGCAATTTCGAAGTATTTGCGAGCTTCGGAAATATTGTCCAACGCAAGATATGCCTCTCCGGCAAGCAAGGCTGCAATTCTACCTGATGGGGTTGATGAATATTCTTCAACAATTTGGATAAGCCCCAATACTTTCTCGCCTCTTACTGTTGGGACTGAATCCCCTCCAAACAAGGCGCGAGCGTATTCTTCCCTATCGAAATATGGTCTAATTCTCGAAAGCGCCAAAGCTGCTTCTTCTTTATTCTTATTGCTTGTATATGTAAAATAATAAGCAACAGCTACAATTGCCACTACTGCAACTGCTGCTATTGCTATCAATTTACCATACTTTTGAATAAAATTAACCTCGCCGCCTTCTCCCTGAACCTGATTTTCAAGTTCGTCGTCAAAACTCTGTTCGTTTTTGTTATTAATCTTGTCGCTCATAAATCCTTTTATTTATTAATGATACTATTTTTCTTCGCACGCCCGAAGGGACTCGAACCCTTAGCCTTTGGAACCGGAATCCAACACTCTATCCAATTGAGCTACGGGCGCTCTCAATAGTGTTAAACTACTCGACCCTTTGGCATACAAATATATTATTATTGAAATTTTCTACCAAGTTTTAATAATTTTTTTTATTCCTAAATTTTATTTTTCTCGAAAATTTTCCACAATCATTTGACTATTTTTTTCACACTGTCAGAATTTTTTCACACTTTTCTGACACTTTGCAAAACGAAAAGAAAAGGGAGCTATATTTTCTATAACTCCCTTTTCAATATTTCAATCTACGTTATTTCACAACTTTCAAAGTTGTAGTTGTTGAACGGTTGCCCGCATAAACTACAATGGTGTAGCTACCAGCAGTAAGGTTTCTGAGGTCTAATCTCAATTGGTTTTCACCTGCCGAAATTGAACTAAACGATTCAGCAAATACTTTGCTTCCAGCAATGTTGTAGATTTCTACAACTGCGGAACCTTCCACAGGTGAATAGAACGAAATGTATGCAAAGTCTTTTGCTGGATTTGGCGAAATTGATGTTACTTCGAATGCACCATCACCATCAATTGTTACAACTCTTGTGTTGCTGTATGAGAATTCGCCGTTTTGGTCAATCATCTTTAATCTATATGCGTATGACTTACCTGCGGAAACGCTTCTATCGATAACTGGACCGTATTCAGTAGCAACTGCAGAATTGCCTTTTGCCTTCACTTCATCAATTTTAGCAAATGCACCGATACCGAATTCGTTTACTTTTGCTTTTTCAATATCAAATCTTGATGAATTTACTTCTGATGCAGTTATCCAGTTAAGTTCAACTCGCTTGCCGACAGCATTAGCATCAAACGAGAAAAGTTCGATTGGAATAATTGTTCCGCCGTTGTTTTGAACGTAGTCCATCGCAGCACGAATGAGAGCATCTGCCATTGGGAAGTGTCTCCAATCGAGCCCGAAGTAAATTACATTTGTAAACAGCGACGAGGAAGCAATACACATAATCTTCTGGTCGAACATAATTGTATCGGGGTCAATGTAGAACATACCAACGCGAGCAACACCTACACCGCTTTCAGTCATATTAACAACATCGCCGACAGGTGCAGGGTCGCCAAGGAAGCCCGTTGGAACTGCCACAAAATCAATATTGCGAGCAAGTGCGAAGCCACGAACTACCGACAAAGTGTCGAACGGACGAGTTTCTTTTGGAGTTGCTCTCAAAATCTTTTCTGTGAAGTAGGTTCCGTCTAAGTATTGAGGAATACCATTCTGGCGGACTACATCCTGGCTTGCAATGATAAAGTTGCTCTTATCGTTGAGTTTTCCTTTGTTCAAGAATTTCAAAACATCGCCAATTACGTAGGTCGAATACATTTCATCGTGAGCATCGCCAAAGAAGAGCGAACGATACATTGTATAGTTAACCGAGCGTTCTTCCCAACCGCGGCGGTCGAAAATATCGAAGTCGTGGTCTGCTTCTCCCTTCATCTGGAACCAGCCAATTCTCTGGAATGCAGTAATTAAGGTGTCTGCATTCAAGCGACCAGCGATTTGGTCCATCTGAACGGGTGTTGGGTCGGAAACAGCATCGATATCAACGAAGCTATTTTCGACTGAAAGAAGCAGGTCGAGCTTAGCACGTTTCAAGTAGAAGCGAACGATTTTATCTTCGAGCACGTTATTCGAAGTCATTTCATCAGGTTGAGCAAGGCTTACTTTAATTCTATAACGTGGAGTAACGTTCGGCAGCATTGTAGAGAAGTGCTGTGGCACATTGTATCCAACCACCTGCGAGTAAGTCAGCGGAATGAAGTCATCGTTGTCTTTGCCATCGCCCAAACCGAATACTACAACAGCGTCATCAGTTGGGCTAATCTGAGCAGTTACAATTTTAGGAGCAACTGCGGAAATAGTGAAGTTGCCAAGTGTATCTTCGCGGAATATTTCGACTTTAATTTGTGCAGCTGATTGAAGCATATTGCCGTTGTTGCGAACTATTGCTTTTACTTCGACTGGTGCTTGTGTCATAATGTATTCTGCGTCATTGAAAAGAGATGTTGGACGCAAGTCTTGATAAGCACCAGGAGCAATAATAGAGTGAATTTCGATATCATTATTGAGCAATCTGCCATTGAATTCGCAAGCACCGATATCATAACGTTGGTTTGCGAAGCCACGCAAATTGCCATCAATATCATTGCTTACTTCGTCATATCTTGCACCGCGGTTGTTAATCTTGGAGTTAATTGGTGTTGGATTCGATTTAACTCTCAAATTGCCAGGATTGGAACCAACAATTTCGTGGTCTTGCAAGAAGTTGTAATCAACAGAATAAATATCGCAACCAGTCCAATATCTCCATTGATTTAATGTTTTAAATTCGCCTGTAAAGCCAAGAGTTAATAAGTTACGTTCTACATCCACTTCAATATAGCGGTAATAGTCAATCCCGTCTGCAAGCCAGAATGCATTGCGTTCAATATTAATTCCTTCTGCTTTTGGCTTTTCGTTGTAATAGAATACTGCTGCTTTTGTTTCAACAGAACTTGCAACGTCATCATCCAGAATAGCAATTGCATTGTTACCTAAAATCAAGTCTTTATTCTGCATTACAGCAATGGCAGCGATATTGCCTGTGTTAGTAAATTGGTCGTTCGGAATAATAATAGTATTATTGATAATTCTATCTTCGCGAGTAAAGAAGCCGGGAGTTGCAGGAGTAAGTATCATATCATCGAAGTAAGGCACATTCATATTGCGAGCAGTAGCAAGATAAATACCAGCAATATGAGCATCGGCATTATTAACCTTCAAATCATAAATCATATTATTTACAACAACGAATTTTTCTTTGTCTTTCGGGAAAAATTGAGTGCGGTTGACACCTTCCTGCAATGTGTAAGAAGCCTGATCAATTTTCACACCGTAAGTAATGAACGATGATTTAATATTGCTGATTTCGTTACCATCTATTCTAATGTTGTTATTGTGATATCCCAAATATCCAGATTTGTCTTCGCCACCGACAATAATACCCGCAGCATCGTTTGTAGTAGCATTAATATTATATATACGGTTCTGAGCAATTAATGTATTTTCTTCGTAACCAACGAAAATACCTGCACGGCCAACATTATAAATCTTGTTCTTGATGAATTTATTATTGTTGTTCAAATACTTGGTAATTGTTACTTCTGGACCTCTAATTTTATCCAGCACGCCCAAACCAAGCGAAACAATACCATAACCAAATTTTGTAATTTCGTTGTTTTCGATAATTATATTGCTTATGTTAATGGTGTCCAGCTGGTAATAGTTGCTTTGAGTGCTTGCAAAGAATGGAGGAGTATTTCTCAAAACAAAGCCAGCGGAGTAAGTTCCAGTTGCACGAACATTTTCTTCGAACGTGTAAACGCTACGGTCTGCGATAAATTCAAATTTTACGTTTGGCAAATTCCAATCATAAGATGTTGTTGTGCTTTCGCCATCAACGATACAGTTTTTAACAGTAATATTGCGTGAACCAGTGCCGAAATAGAATGGAGCACGGAACATTACCGACGGAGGTGTGTGCATTTTGAAGACTAATGATTTTTGCGGACCACCATCAAACACAATATGACCATCGCTTGCGGCATAGTCGTTTTTATGCTCGTTCAATACTGAGTTTATTGGAGCAAAGGCTGATGTTTGATTATGATTCTGACCAAACAAAATACCAATACCCGAAGCACTGTATAGATTAACCACAACACTTGCACGATTTGCCAGTTTCTGTTGTGATGGGCGAATTATAATTTTTGCATTTTCCGAAGCACCGATAATCTTGGTTCTCAAATCAAGTGCAGGATAAGGCAAATCAATATTACCCAAATCGTAAACGTCATCTTCTAATTCCAGAACAACCTCACTGGTAACGCCTTTCTTGTAAATTTCATCAAACGCTTGCGTCAGACTTGTGAAAGTATTATTACCCGAGCAGGTCGAGCAAACCTTGAATGTGCCTGCTAACCCAGATTTAACAACAAACGAAGTTGTGTATGTATTATCAACGGCGTTGCCTTCTTCGGGGTGGTCAATCATAATAGTTGCTGTATATGTGCCAGCAGCTGCTGGAACAAATTCATTCGGGAAACGAACAATGTTATATGGAGGGAAAGTAGATGGAATAATATCTATATCTGTTTGATCCTGGAAAACTACCTGACCCTGAGAATTTGTAATAGTAACAGTTGCAACGGCACCGAAAATATCTTCGAAACCATTGTTCTGCACTCTCACGACAACTGGTTGCGGACGCATTTTGTAGTTTTCGTCGGGTGTTGGAGAAAATAGTGTGTCGGGTTTAGCATCTACGCCATAAGTAACCTTGAAAATATGCGGTTCGCCACCAGTTGGTGGGAAGAAGTCGTTAGAAGGATTTAAATCCTGAGAATTGAGCAAATAAACTCTCACTCTTGCTTCATATTCGCCAACTTCTGTTGGAGCAAAATTCTGGAAGAACACAGTAGTATTTGTCCCAGGTTGAAGTGGAGCAATTTTGTTCACCCACACAACGTGTGGAGGTTCGTATACCAACACATTATCTTTGAAAATACGGCATTCTACACGGAACGAGTCTACTGCATTAATACCAGCATTCTGAACTGTTATTCCAAGTGGAATAGTTGTTCCTGAAAGTGGATATTTTGTAAATTCTTTTTTAAGCGGGAATGGTATACCCATAGCCACTAAGTCCCAAGGCAGAGCAATATAGAATTTTTGTTGGAAATCTTGCGTTAAATCAGGTCTGCCTTCAACTTCAAATCGAGAATATATTGTATATTCGCCACTTGAAATACCGGGGTTCGATAAATCAAGTCGACCAGTTGGACCTTCGAGAGGATCAACGTGAGCAGCAATACCTTTTGCGTGTGTGAAACGATAACGAATTGGGATCGGGTCGCCAACAATAGTTAATGGAATTCTTGTTACGCTCAAATCGCCTTCAGCAGTAGCAACATAGATTGTATCGGGGTTCGGACTTGTCGATGGACCCACGACCGCGTAACTAACATAAACCGTTGGTTGAATAGAAGCACGTTTGATATTAACCGAAGGATGGTTGTTGTGTTCAAATGGGATTATTGAACCAGCTGTCAGCACTGTTGAAGCTGGAGGATAAATTGCAGTCATTTGAGGGTTTGATAGAATTTCTATTCTTGCATTTGGGCGGGGAACTGTTCCCGCACTTGTCCCCGAAAATGTTATAGAGCAGCCATCGCCATCGCCATAACGCACGTGTGCGCGTCCGGAAATATTTGTCCCATACACTTGAGTAATAGCACCATAGTTCGAATTATTATAGCAAATTTTTACTAATAAGTTCCCACCAGTATAGTTGAAGTAATTATCGGCTTGAAAATTAAACTTATTCCAACCAGCAGAAGTTACAGTATATGATGGAGTTGTGTAAACAAGCTGCCATCCAGATGCTACAGGACCTGATATAGAGGTCAATGTCGTATTCTGCATATAAATTGAGAATCCTGCGTAAGAAGCATACGATGGGCTAATTACATTAATCGAAAACCCTCTAATTAATCCAGGATTGCCACCGGCGCCAATAATTTCAGCAGCCGTGTATAAATAAAAGCAAGCTGCATCTGGATTATCATTGAACGGATAAAAACTTGTTACTGTTCCAGTCCCAATCTGAATTTCTTGAGAACGAACAGTCCCTGCAAGCACTGAAAGCACTATTGCTACAATGCTAAACCATCTTAAAAATTTTCTCATTAATAACCTCTCAAATAGTAACAAAATATATTTTTATGCTCACTAAATAATTTCAAATAGCAAGTTACATTAAAATTAACAATTTTTATAGAAATAAATATAATGATAATATAACAAATTTATAATAAAATTGTTACAAATGAAAAATAAAAATAAAAAAACCGTTGCTCTGTAAAAAAATTTCAACAAGGGGATGACATTTTCGCTGATTTTTAATCGGCGGGATACAGAGCAACGGTTGCCGATTGCATCGCTTTTGCGATGTTTTTAAATACACATTTTTTCTTGATACAAAATAATTGATTTTATTTCTAAAAAAATATAGTCTAAAATGTGATTTTATTGTAGTAAAGTTGTATTTCAATTTGTAGTGCTTACCACTACAAAAATTCACTTCAATTTTTTAATATTTTTTGATAATTTTGTTTGATTTATGTTTAACAAACATTTGAACGAAATGTCCAAATCTGATGATCCTGGCAGTTGGGTTATCTCTTTAATTAACGAAATTATGTAGTTGCGGGGATGGTTTTGCATCTATCTCCGCAAAAAGTATGGAGGTAATATGCAAAACATCATCATTCTTCCCGAGCTTAAAGAACTTATCGAAGCTAAGGAATTCGATGTAATTAAAGAAATTTTCTACGATTCTCACTCCGCTGAAATTGCCGAACAAATTTCCGCCCTCGAACCCGAAGAAGCCTGGCAAATAATTGAACTATTCGACAAGCACCGCCGTGCCGAAATTTTCAGCTTTTTAGACCTTCAAATGCAGGTCGATATCGCCGAAATTATCGAACGCAACAAACTTGTCGACCTGCTCACAGAAATGTCCTCGGACGACCGTGTCGACCTATTCAAGCGCTTCCCCGAAGAAAAGCAGGAGCTTATCCTTCCACTGCTCGCACAAGCCGAACGCGAGGATATTCGCCGTCTTGCGGAATACCCCGAAGGTAGCGCCGGCTCGGTTATGACCTCGGAATACGTTGCTATCCCTGATAATATCACAGTCGATGAAGCTATCCGTAGAATTCGATTAGAAGCTTCTCAAAAGGAAACTATATTCTATATATATGTTATAAATGAAAAGCGACAGCTTATTGGATTTGTCTCTCTTACTGATTTGATAATGGCTCACCCATCCACCCGTATTAAAGACATTATGAAAAAAGACGTTATCTACGTTACAATCGACGAAGACCAAGAAAAAGTTGCTCGCAAAATCCAGAAATACGACTTAATCGCTATACCTGTTGTCAATGGCAACAATGTGTTGGTCGGTATCGTTACTCACGACGACGCTATCGACATCATCACGCAAGAACAAACAGAAGACCTTGAAAAGTTTATGGCTATCGCTGGTGCTCACGCTACTGCCGCATACAGCAAAACCCCTGTTCTTACTCACTTCAAAAATCGTGCTGTGTGGGTTGTTTCGCTGGCTACAATCGGATTGGTATCCGGAATGATTATTCATTCGTTCGAAAACACTCTGATGAACCTTATGATTCTGGCGCTTTATATGCCAATGATTGCCGATACCGGCGGCAATGTCGGCAGTCAGTCTGCTACCGTTGTTTTGCGTGCTTTAGCTTTGGGCGAAGTTACCTTCCGTGATTTTTTCAAGGTTATCTGGAAAGAATTTAGAATTTCTCTGTTGCTTGCTTTAGCTCTGGGCTTCCTATCCTGGATAAAGGTTGTATTACTTTCATCCAACTCAGAAATGCCGTTGAATTTTTCTTTGCAGCAGGTAGGTTTTGTTATTGCAATAGCTTTGTCTTTGCAGGTGGTTACAGCTACTTTAATTGGTGCTACTCTGCCGCTTATCGCAACAAAATTCAAGCTCGACCCCGCCGTTGTTGCAAGCCCGGCGCTTACCACTATCGTTGATATTACAGGACTTCTGATTTACTTCACTACTGCTAAATTACTGTTGGGTATTTAGAGCACGAGCAGTGAAAATAAATAGCATAACCTTCGGAATACAAAAACCTTCCGAAGGTTTCAAACCTTCGGAGGTTATGGCGATTTATCGATAAGCACATTCCACAGACAGGAATGTCTATGCTACCGCCAATAATAAAACCTTCGGAAGGTTCCTAACCTTCCGAAGGTTCCGAACGGGCAATTTTCAGCCCCATAACGTATATATCACCTAATAAATTTCGCTTTGTTATCTTGCCGCTAAAACTTCTTTTTTGCTGCCATCAGTAAATTCAATGCTGAGCGGCGACCAAATTGCTCTCAAATTCTTCGAGTTGCGGAAAATTTCGTCTCTCTGGTTTGTCTTATCGTGAATGAATGGCATAGCAAAGCGCTGTGTTTCTCCAACTTTTACCGGGCGGTCGCTTGCTATATTATATGCTTTTAGCAGTGTGTTGTCTGGTGTGTAGAAATCAAGTTCGCCTTTAATAACGCGTATTTCTTTATCCGAGAGATTTGTTACTTCGAAAAATATTACATTAAGTTGCTGACCGTCCTTTTCGAGTGGCTGATAGCCAACATACAAAAACTTGTGATTTATTGCTAAATCAACACGCTTTGCAGTTGTTTCGCAGAATGTTTTCGATTGTTGCATCACATACTCTTTTTGCGACTTGATAATATCAAGCACAGTTTTTCCAACAACTGAATCCTTGTAAGTCCCAAGTCGAACAAGCCCATTTGCGAATAATTCCACTTCTTCTTTTGTCAGAGCAGGTTCAGCTTTGACCTTTGCCGCAATTTCAGGTAAATTGTGCAGTGTGATTACCTCGCTCATTACATTTGCATTAGAAAATTCCTGCTTGGTGCAAGCACTCAACACAACACCAAAAATCGCCATTAATAATAACACTTTTTTAAACATATAAACTCCAACTATTATATTATTACAAAATGCTCTTTTTACAGAAAACTAATTTAGGAAATAATTTTAGCCTAAAGAAAACGTATTTTACGCTCTCATTAGCGTGGCAACATCTATACGCCGCGCACCTGCTTCAAGAAACGCACCTGCAAGCGAATTTACAGTCGAACCCGTCGTAAGCACATCATCAATTATCAGTATAGTTTTATTTTTTACTTTTTCCTGTTGAACAATTTCGAATATGTCTTTCACGTTGAAAATTCTATCGCGGGCACTTAATTTTGTTTGCGAAGTAGTATATTCTTTTCGTCGGGCTAACTCCAATTCAAGGCAGCTTCCGAGCACTTCGGCTACTGCTTTTGCAATATAGACAGATTGATTATAGCCGCGCTCGCGTTTCTTTGCCGAATGTATCGCCACAGGCACAACATAATCGTATTTGACGTCGGAATTTTGCTTTACTGTCTCCCCAAGCATTTCACCAAACTTCTGCCCAATGTCTTTAACTCCTTTATATTTCAAAGCATAGATTAATTTATTGAATGGAAATTTCTCAGTCGACGAAAACAAGCAATAAACATTGATAAAATTGAGATTGTCGAACCCGTGCAGCTCTGCAAGTTTGTTTATCGTTTGCTCGCTGCTTTCGGGAACTGGAATAGACGCCCTGCACCGCAAGCAAACATACTTCCAGGTGTCTCCCTCAATTTTCTCACCGCACACGATACAGTGCTCGGGAAATAATAATTTATCGCCCAATGGAATTATTTTTGACAACGCTCTGCGAATTTTATTAAGTATTTTCATAATTCTTAGAGGAAATCCTGAACGGAATATACTTTTTGAAGAGAGGTTCGCCTACTTAAAAATTATTCGGGGAACCTCTCTACAAAAGGACAAAATTAAAATACGGCAATCGCTTCAATTTCTATCAAAACATCTTTTGGCAAACGAGCTACCTGAAAAGCCGCACGAGCTGGCTTGCTTTCGCCAAAATATTCGTTGTAAATTTCGTTCATAACTGCGAAATCGTTCATATCTTTGAGCAAAACTGTCGTTTTCACAACGTTATCAACTGTAAGCCCTGCCTCTTTCAGAATTGCAATTATGTTTTTGATTGCCTGGTGAGTTTGAGTTTTAATATCTTCGCCTGCCAAATTGCCTTCCGCAGTGAATGGAATTTGACCTGAGATGAACAAAAATTTCCCTTCTGCTTTGATTGCTTGCGAATAAGGACCAATTGGTGCAGGTGCTTCTTTGGAAAATACAACTTCTTTCATTTTAACCTCATTATTTATATATTAGAAAATATTAAAATTCTTGCTCAATTAAAGTTTTTCCCAGCAACGAAGCGCCACGCACACCGGTATCGCTCAAATGGCGCGCAGTTCGCAACTGGAAATGCTCCGCCAGCGGTGGAAGCAAGTGCGAACGGGCGACTTTTCTTGCGCTTTCGAATATCATTTCCCCGGCATTTGCAACACCGCCGCCGACAATCACTGTGCTGATATCAAGCAAATTCATTGCGCTCGCGAGCCCATAACCTAACATTTCGCCTACTTTCCGGAGCACTTTTTTGCTTGATGGGTCGCCCTGCAATGCATAGTTATATATATCGACTACGTCAAAATTTTCGTTTGCATTCAATTTTGAGCTTGCGTCCTTCGAAGCTTCTTGTTTTGCAATCGAGAGAATTGAATTTTTCCCGACGAACGCTTCGAGAGTGCCTTGCTGAAACTTAAATTGCGACTTGTTTCGGCAATTGTAATCAATTATCGTATGACCAATTTCGCCCGCACCACTGCTTTCGCCACGGAATAATTCTCCGCGGTAGATTATCGCACCGCCAACGCCTGTTCCAAGTGTAACGTAGATGAACGAATGGCAGTCCCTGCCCGCACCTTCAATCATTTCGGCAAGCGCAGCGGCGTTTGCGTCGTTTTCCACTGCAATTGGTGCATCGCAGTAATTTCGCAAAAATTTGAGCAGAGGTATATTCTTCCATCCCGGCAAATTCGGTGAAACAAGCACATTGCCCATTGTATCGACCACGCCGGGCACACCAACACCAACTGCTTTTATTTGTGGATATTCCTCGAAATATGTTCTAACTAACGTTCTCAATTTCGTCAATACAGAGGCAACCCCCTGATTTGCTTCCGTCGGAATAGCCCTGCGAGCAATAAGACCGTCGCCATCTAAAATAGCCGACTTTATGCTTGTTCCGCCAATATCCACACCAAGATACATTATTTATTCTCTCTTTCGATAATAATCACTTCTTCGTTCGGTTTGGTCATTCCATATTTTTCGCGAGCAATTCGCTCAATTTCTGTTGTATCGTAAAGCAACTTTTTAATTCTTGTATTGAGCGAATCTTTTCGCTTCATTTCATTTTCGATTTTTTCATTGATTGTGCGTTTTTCCAATTCGAGCTGGAAACGCTTATATATGCCGGAATCAGAGAAAACAAAAAGCAGCAACACCAAAAGCAAAACAAGCCAGAAAGTGTATTTTCGCTTTCTGGCGTTGCTTTTCGTTTGTTTTTCTTGTTCAGACATTATTATTTTGCAAATTTTTGCAAAAATCCGATAAATTTATTCATTTCGTCAATAGTTCGTTTTTCAGTTACGGCAACAAGCAAGCCCTGATTGCATTCAGGGAAACGGCTTGTATCGATACCGGGCATAATTGCAACTTTCGACGCTTCTTCTATGATTTGCGAAGCGGGCACAGGTGGAATAACCAGAAATTCATTGAAGAAAGGCTTATCGTTCAGCAGTTTGAAGCCTTTGATTTTCTTAATTTGTTCTGCTAAATAATGTGCTTTTTGCATTGATTGCTCGGCAACTTCTTTTATTCCTTGCTTGCCCATTGCTGCCATATAAACAGTAGCGGCAAGCATAAACAAACCTTGATTTGAGCAAATATTCGAGGTTGCTTTTTCGCGTTTGATTTGCTGTTCGCGAGTTTGAAGAGTAAGCACAAATCCGCGTTTGCCTTCCAAATCTTCCGTTACGCCTGCAATTCTACCGGGCATTTTGCGGATAAATTCATTTTTGCAAGCGAAAATCCCAAGATACGGTCCTCCAAAACTCAACGGAATACCAAGCGGTTGCCCTTCGCCGACGACAATATCTGCATTGTATTCGCCAGGGGCAGCAAGCACACCCAAAGAAATTGGATTTATCACAGTTATGAATAATGCTTTCTTTTCGTGTGCAATTTTTTCGATTTCGAAGACATCTTCCAGGTTACCATAAGCGTTTGGTTGCTGGACAATCACAGCAGAAGTTTTGTCGCTAACAAGCGAGCGAAGACGTTCGAGGTCGCAAGTGCCGTCGTCTAATTTTGCCTGGTGGAAAGTGAAGTTCTTGCCTGCGGTAATTGTATCGACAACACGCCTGTAATTTGGGTTGACGGTGCCAGCGTAAACAAATTCAGTTTTGCGGTTGTGAGCGTTTGCCATCATACAAGCTTCGGCAAGAGCAGTAGAGCCATCATACATTGATGCATTCGCAACGTCCATTCCCGTAAGAGCGCAAATCATCGACTGATATTCATACATTGCTTGGAGTGTTCCTTGCGAGACTTCTGCCTGGTATGGTGTGTAGGCAGTTTTGAATTCGGGGCGCTCAATCACCGCACCGACGATGGACGGAATGAAATGGTCGTAGCTACCACCACCCATAAAACAGGTGTGAGATGAAGTCGTAACGTTTTGATTAGCCAGTTCGCCCATCATTTTTACAACTTCGTATTCGGACATTGCCGTAGGAAGATTGAGTTCTTTATTTAATCTAATTTCTTCTGGAATTGCTGCAATAAGTTCGTCAAAATTCTTTACACCAATACGTTCGAGCATTTCTTGACGCTCTTTATCAGTATTAGGAATGAAAGGCATAATTTAACTCCAAATAATAATTATGTTTATACAAAATACAAAATTAGTTTAATTAATTGAGTTTTCAAAAAAATATTACGAATGAAATTGGAAGATTAGGGGAATAGTTAAGTTCTTTAATAAATTATATCTTGAAATATTAGGTTATTGTCCTCAATTTCGTATTCAACAAATTTTATCGGCATACATCGATTATTCTTATTGTTAAAGAACTTGAAACTATCTATTATTTGGGTGTAATTTTCTGTTGTCTTGCTTGCAATTTTTTTGGAAATCAAAACAGGTTGAATGTCGCTTATTCTGTTAGGAATGTAATACTGCTCTAACCAATCAACATATCTTTGGATTTGAATGATAATATCAGGGCTTGCTTCAACTGCTTTCAGTTCAATTGGCATAACAATTCTTCGATTATCAGAAGCCAACGACAACATAACATCCATTTTTTGCATACCGACACCGCAAGCAACCTCGTTGCCTAACCATTCTATTGTTAGACCATTGAGCAAACTATTATCCAAACTCGCATTTTTTCCTGTTCCAATATTTTGAATTATATAAGCCTGCAAATGTGCTTCAAATGCTTTCTTGTTTTTACATTTTTCGATAAGCCTTGGTAGAATATTTATCACCTCTCTCCTACCTGTATAATTATATGAAACGCCATTATTTAACGTTATTTTTTGTGCTTGAACATCAAAAGAAAATTTATGCCCTGAAAGAAATTGGCGTTGGTTTTTATCGCGAAGCAATTTTAAAAGCCTTTCACTCTCATAAATTGTAATCATTGTATTGCCACGATTGCCTTTGAGCTTCCTATAAATTAAACTCCACAACATTTGATTAGGTGAGCTGATATACTTTATCTCGTCCAAAGCTTCCCATTCCGTAACTCCTTCTGCATACACTTCGTATGGTTCAAGTAGTGTTCTAAATGTTAGAGACTTTTTAAGAAGATTTTTCAAAAATTGACTTTCATCATATTATCTAAAAAAGAAAAATCTTCTTTTGCTTTAAAAATACCATAAAACTTACCTTCCCGCACATTTTCCGTGAAATTTTGTTGCAAGTAAAAAATTATAAAATCACCTTTTCTTATTCTTTGCGCGTCAGCAATCATTCCAACTAAATTATTCTCAGTTGTATGGTTTAGCTTGGTGGTTGGTTTATTGTTGAAATCTATATAACTATCTTTTGCACCCGTGCCCGCGAAAAGATACTCTAAATGATATTTGAATGTATTTGTATCAACTATAAAAACGTGCGTGGTGCTCATTTTTTTACCTTTTTAAATAAGAAAATGTATTCGTGTTTGAAAATATAAAACCCACCGACTAATGCTCTGTATCTCCATAATTCCTTTTGGTTCATTTTCCCTTTAGTTTCCTCAAAATTTTTGATAATTGTGGATTTCAAAACATAGCCTCGCTTCAATATTTCATTCATAGTAAAAAAAGCCAGCGGTATCCACTCGCCTTGCGAGTATTTATCCCCGATGACAACTGCAAAGTATCTTCCATTATCCAATACTTCACAAGCGTTATCGACTACCTTCCCAAATAAATTCAAAAATTCTTGAACACTTCTTGCATTAGATAAATCTCTTTTGTTTTCGCTAAACTTAATAATATCCCAATACGGCGGGTGCAAAATTAAAAATTGAACTGATTTGATGTTTAGTTTTTCTAATTCGAGTTTTAAATTTAATTCCGTGCTGTCTGCGTTAATAATTTCTGTTCGAACGTTATAGATATTCTCTTCTGCTGAAATGTTTTTATTAGCAATTTCAACAACTTCGGATTGCAACTCCACACCGACGCCGTTTCTGCCTAATCTTTTGCATTCAATTAGTGTTGTTCCGCTTCCTAAGAATGGGTCAAGCACCCATTCACCTTGTTTGGTGTATCGTCTCAAAAATTGATTTGGTATTTGCGGTATAAAATTTCCCCAATAACCTGCATTATGAGCACCTGACGAATCTCTCTTATCTAAAATCCATAAACTATCTGTAATAATATCATCATACTCTTTCCATCGATTAAGATTAATGTCGTTTATTTTGCTGGTTTTTACTTCTGTGAGACTTTTTTTCAGTCGAGAAATGTAATATTTTGCTCTTTCAAGCGTTTGAGCCTCAAAAATTTGTGTTAAATCCTCTATCAGCAATTCTTTTCTTACTTTCATAGTATCCCCGTTGAGCGAAATATTGAGTATTCCAAAATTATCTTTTCGTGGTTCTTTTATGATTTCTAATATTTTTTGAATTTCCTGCTTTATGCTGTTTTTCTCGTCCAATTCTTCTATTATAGACAAAACTTCAATAAACTTACATTTGTTGATAATTGAATCTTTCTTCCAATCAATCTTATTATCATAATCGTCAATGAAACCAAACAGTGTATTATTATCGCTTTTCATTTCTTATGCCTATTAAAATGCAAATATGCTAACATAAATATCACTTATCTGCTGCGAAATTAATATTTCTCACGCCTAAACAACTTCGCTCAATCAATAAATCCAGATTAACCCTTCACTTCGTTTGTTCGAATGGAATAATCTCAGCAACCACCCTCTTCCTTACAATATCCGTTCTAAATCTGCCTCGCTTTCCAATAGAACTGTTCGGGCTTTGCTGCCTTCGTTCGGACCGACAATTCCTGCATCTTCTAATTCATCTATAATTCGCCCCGCACGTGCATAACCTACCTTCAATCGCCGTTGTATGAGCGAAACCGAAGCTTGCTGCAACTGCACAACCAGCCGCGCCGCTTCCTCGAAAAGTGGGTCGCGGTCCTCGGCTGCGATGCTTCCCGACGACGATTTGTCTTCCAGCAGGCTCGGCAACATATACGGTTTGCTATATCCTGATTGCTTCCCAATAAAATTGCAAACATTTTCCACTTCGTCGGTGGAAATAAATGCGTTCTGTATTCTGATTGGCTTTGGCGAACCGCTCGGCAGAAACAGCATATCGCCGTTGCCAAGCAACTGCTCGGCACCCGAAATATCAAGGATTGTGCGGCTATCGATTTTCGAAGCAACAAGATAGGCAATTCGGGCAGGGAAATTTGCTTTAATAATCCCCGTAATTACATCGACGGACGGTCTTTGCGTTGCAATTATCAGGTGGATACCAACAGCACGCGCCATCTGTGCCAGACGAATTATCGGTTCCTCCACTTCACGCGAAGCAGTTAACATCAAGTCCGCCAATTCATCGACAACCACAACAATATAAGGCATTGGTCTATGGTCAAAGTCTTTGATATGCTTATACGCACCGGCACGAACTTTTGCGTTGTAGTCCGCAATGTTGCGTTGCCCGACCATTGCAAGAATATTGTATCTATTCTCCATCTCCAATACGGTCGATTTAAGAATTGCGACAGCATCTTGTGGATTTGTTACTATTGCATCTTGAATATCAGGCGACATCGCAAGAAAATGATAACGCAAACGGCTGTATTGCTGCAATTCCACCTTCTTCGGGTCTATGATTACAAATTTCAGGTCTTGCGGGTGCATACGGAATAGCAATGAATTAATTATCGTGTTTATACCAACAGATTTTCCCGAGCCGGTCGAACCAGCAATAAGCAAGTGCGGCGCTTTTGTTAGGTCGGCAACTACTACTTCGCCCGAAATCGTCTTGCCAAGAGCAATCGGCAACATCGCCTTCGATTCGTAAAATTTTGCGGTATTGACAACGTTACTGAAACGCACTATGGACGGATGCTGGTTCGGAATTTCCACTCCAATTGTGCCACGACCGGGGATTGGTGCTATTATTCTTATGCCGCGTGCTTTTAGTGCCATTGCAAGGTCGTCGGCAAGGCTTTCGATGCGGCTGATTTTTATTCCCGCCGCCGGAACAAATTCATATTGCGTTACAACCGGTCCAGGTGTTACAGTCAGATTTTCGATATATATCTTAAATGTTTCAAGTTTTTCCTGCAAAATTCGGGCATTCATCCGCAGTTCTTCATCGCTAACTCTGATTTCTTCCGAACTTGTATCAAGCAGATTGACACCTGGCGGCGTGTATTTAATATCCTCGTCGTGAATTGACACTCCGAGAGGCGTGTTAAGCACCGGTTCGTCCTCGGGGGCAGGTTCTTCCACCTCGATGATTAACGGCTTGGGTCCCGCCGGTGCGTTTGGCTTTATTTCAACGGGTTTCGGGCGAACAACCGCCTGGTCAATTTCCTCAACTATTGGTTTTGCTGGCTTTGGCTTAACAGTTAATGCTTCGTCTATTTCGGGAAGTTCGGAATTATCCTCGACGGGAAAATACTCATCGGATTTACTTTCTTTCTTTTCGCTTGTGTGAGTATCTAAATTTTCTTTTTCTTGTTCGCTTTCAGTTGCTAATTTCAGCGAAATAGCAAAATCATTCTGCTCTTGCTTTTCTGTTTCTCGAAATTCTTCATTCTGCTGAAATATCTCGGGTTTCAGATTATTTTCGTTTTTTTCATCGCCCAAATTAATCTTGCGTTCCTCATTTTGCTTGATTTTCGAAATAGATTTATCGACAAACTGGCTTTCCAGGTCAATTTTCCTCAAACCAAGCGGTGCGACGGGCGGTGCTTGCTCTTTGAAAGGATTTTTTATGTTTATTTTAAGTTCGGGTTGTCGGGGTTGCTCTTGCTTGCTTTCGGTTGCGGCAGAATCCTCTTTTAATTCGTTTTCTTCTGCTTGCTCAGTGCTAACGGCGAAAGTTTCAGCGGCAGGTTCCTCCGTTTGGCTGTCTTTTGGCAATTCTTCCGAAAGCAATTCTTTATTGATTTTTTCAAAATCTTTTACTTTAACAAATAGAAATTTGAAAAGTGCAATGCTTTTTTGGTAAATAATAAGCGATATTTCACCGATTTTAGCGAAAATTGGCTTCCAGTTTATATTTGTCCCGAAATACACAAGCAAAAACAAGGCAATCAGGAAAAACAAAGTCGCACCGAACGGACTGAGCAATTTCGACATCACCGAACCCGCAAACAAACCAATTGCCCCCATCCATTCTTTATCAATTGTGCTGAAAGTCTGGAAATTTCTCAATGAGCCAAGCAAGGAAGAGAGCGTTACACCAAAGAGCAAGTAAATAATTGTGTTGCGGATAAGTCGGTCGGGTATCTCGAATGATTTGTAGATATTCAGTCCCCACAAAAACAGAAAAGCAGGCAGAAACACAATTACATAGCCGATAGTGCCATTTATCATCAGGTCGGAAAGCACTGCCCCCGTCAGCCCAAGCCAATTTTGCGTCGTTTCTGCTTTTATGCGTATCATCGAATCAGACGAAAAAATCGTCAGCAACTCGGAAAGCGTAATTTTAGCATTCAATTCATCTTTCTGTGTGTATGAAATAATCGAAAGGAACAACAAAACAGAGAAAATCATCAGCAGCACAGCAAAAATTCGAGAATAGAGCGAAAAATTCATTTCCTTTGGTGATTTGTCGGGTTTGCTTTTGGGCTGCTCTTTTCTGCTGCTGCGTTTAATCACTATTTCGTCGTTACTTTCAGCCATTTTTTACCTCAGTTGATTTGAGAATTTTGATACTATTGCCCTCGATAAACGGAATAATTGGATAAAGGTCGATTGTCGAGGCAATTTCAATATCTTGTTCAAATCCTAAATTTTGAAGCAATTTTGCGTGTTCGGTAGTTTTGATGAAGTCTTTGATATTGCCCTTGTGCATCTCGTAGATAGATTTCGCTAAGTGAGCGGCGTCTGTGAGTTTGCAGTTAAGTTCGTTGTGGAAATGGTTCACAAAAGCCCCCGCTGCAAGAGTATCCTCGTAGGAAATTCTGCCTTTGTTGCCCGCAGCGAACAGAATTATCGAATGCACCGACGGGTCGTTCTGAACACAGTTCAGCACATATTCACTCACAGCAGAAAGGTTCACAAACGAAGCAACAATTCGGCAGGGCGCTTCTTTCGCACGGGTAAATATTTGCGTTCCGTTCGTTGTTGTAAGTATAACAATTTTATTTTCGACTTTTTCTTTTGTGAATTCGGTGGGTGAATTGCCCGCACCGAAGCCATCGGGTTTCATTCCGTTGCGTTCGCCTGCAAGAATTGCGTTTTGCTTGTCTATTGTGTTGTAGAGTTTCACTGCTTTCTCGGTTGTATCGGTGATAATGATTTCGCGAGCGTTGTTGCTGAGCGCTGTTACAATTGTTGTGCTTGCACGCAGAACGTCAATCATAATCACAACAGAATTCGAAAAATAGGTGTTTTCATTAATTGCCGAAGGCACCAAAAATGCATCGATAATCATAAATTCTTCGAGCCGTTATATTTTACACATTGTTTAAATTTAAGTAATTTTTCTGAATTATGTAAATTTTGAAAAATTATATTTTATTAATTGTTAGTCCATTGCACAGACAGGAATGTCTGTGCTACCGTTGAATAGGAAAACCTTCGGAAGGTTCAAAACCTTCCGAAGGTTATAAACCTCGAAATATTCGACCAACCTTGAATAAAATAAACCAATTTCTCGCCATTGGAAATCACAGACAGGAATGTCTATGCTACCGTTGAAAGGAAAATCTTTCTCATAACTGCGTTTCGAGATTGCTGAAATCAATTAATTTCTTTTAATTATTTTGTGTTTTTAAATTCACGATAAAACTTATATTTTTACATTGTAGTTATTTCAAAAAGGGGAAAAAATGGCATTTATCAATTGGAACGATAGTCTGAAAGTAAACGTTGATGCTATCGACATTCAGCATCAAAAACTTGTCGATATTGTTAATAATTTATTTGATGCAATGAGCGAAGGCAAAGGCAACGATGTGCTCAACGACGTTTTCAACGGTTTGCTTAATTACACTGTTGAGCATTTTGCAACCGAAGAAAAATTAATGGAACAGCACAATTATCCAAAAGCAGAATTTCACAAAGTAGAGCATTCAGACCTTACTCGCCAGGCAAAAGAACTTTACGAAAAGTTCAAATCGGGACAGGCTACAATCAGTGTGCCTACTTTGAACTTCCTTCGTTCGTGGCTAAATAACCACATTCTATCGTCAGATAAACAATTCGGCGAATTTTTAAATAGTGTTGGTGTAAAATAATATCAATTTCATTGATTGTGAATTGCACAGACAGGAATAGGAAAACCTTCCGAAGGTTTCAAACCTTCGGAAGGTTGTAAACCTCGAAATATTCGACCAACCTTGAATAAAATAAACCTATTTCTCGTCATTGGAAATCACAGACAAGAATGTCTGTGCTACCGTTGATAGGAAAAACCTTCGGAAGGTTCAAAACCTTCCGAAGGTTCTAAACCTGCTGTTTAGAGAAAACTTGAACAAAAGATAATGTCTATTTCTTAAATAGTAGTTCAGACATTCCTGTCTGAAAAATCATATTATTTTTTTGTGGTTCGTTTCACAGACAGGAATGTCCGTGCTACCGTTGCATAGGAAAACCTTCCGAAGGTTCTACTTGCGGTAACTTAACTTTTTTGCTGTCTTTTAAAAATCGCTGAAATAAGCAAAATCAAGGCAAACGCAAGTGCTGCAATAGGCAAGAAATCGGGCAACTGCACATAGAGCGTTTTTTCGTTCATAAGCGGCACCGAAGCCGCAATTGCTGTTGCGGTGTATTGGGGCGCTTCGAGAATAGATTTGCCCACCGGACTAATGAAACCTGTTACGCCGGAATTTGCGCATCTCGCAATATATCGGCGCGTTTCGATTGCTCGCGCTGCCGCCATAAGATAATGCTGACGCGGTCCGTAGGTGAAATCATACCAGGCGTCGTTCGTAATCACCGATAGCAGGTGCGCACCATCCCGAACAAACCGCGTAACAAATTCGGGATAAATCGATTCAATGCAAATTATCGTCCCAATCCGTGCAAATTTATCCTTGTTCTGCACCTTCAATGAATATTGCTTACGACCAATTCCCCACGACGAAATTCCCACACCCCAACGCAACCAGTTTTGTGCAAAAGGAATTAGGTCTACATACGGGAAACGCTCGCCAAATGGTGTTAGCCGTGATTTTCTATAAATTTGCGGATTATCTGCTTCGAACGGCTTTGGATTAAGCAACAAAGCAGTATTGAACGGTTCGAAACGTTCGTTTGTATCCAGAAACCACTGACGTGCGGTTACTGGCGCCTTGCTTGCATCGGGATAAAGGTAATATTCAGTAAATCCCGTCAGAAGCGAAATTTGCTTTCGGTTCAATTCGTCTGTAATGTACGGATAGAAATGCCCCCAATTGACTGCCAGACTTACCGTTGGTATTGCTGTTTCGCTCCACACAGCAAGGTCAATTTTGCCGTTGTGCGCTTCGAAGACAGAATCCTGCAACTTCAAATGATAATATATCTGGTCAATTGGGTTGCCATCCCATTTTCGCCAGGGATTAATGTTCGGCTGAATTAGAGCAACGTTAATTTTCGGACTTTTTTCGAGTAGTTTCGTGTGATTATATTCATTATATGCGAAGGCACCATAGACATAAGGCAGCAGCAATATCGCAAGAAACGAAACAGTGTATTTTCTTTGCGGAATTCCCCAAAAATTGCGAAGGCGAAATCGCTTTGGTATCTTTTGCAAATGCTCCACAAGTTTCAAACACAACACGTTTGCATAAAGAACAAGCAACGATGCACCCCAAATTCCCGTTATGTCGATAAATTGAACCCACATTGTGTTTAGCATTTGCGTATATCCAAGCGTTAACCACGGATACGAGGCTTCGCCGAGCGAATGCAAATACTCGAACGCTAAAAATCCCACAGGAAAAGTCCATAACGCCGCATTTTTGCCAAATTTTTTCTGAATTTTGAAATAAAACCAGAACGGAACTAAAAAAAACAGCGGGTGAATAAAACATAAGGCAATCCCACTGCCAAGCAAAAACGGGTCAGTTTCCTGCTGAAAACTTGCTATCCACCAATTTGCAATCGTATGATAGAAAAAGAAAGTTATATATACGTAGAAATATTTGTGCTTTATCTGGTCGCTTTCTCCGAGCATCCATAGCAAAGGAACAAATGCTACAAACGCAAGCAAAAACAAAGGCATAGGCGGAAAAGCAAGCCCCAGCATAACCCCCGAAAGGGTTGCAAAATACGCTTTTCGTTTATCCATTTTTACCAAAATTTAAATATTTGTTCCAGATTTTGAATAGTTCGAAAGTAGCGGCGACATCTCGCATACAATATTTCGCAATCGAATAGATTTTTCCGCTATGGAAATATTCGGAAACTTTCGAGCCGTCTATTCCTTCTGCTTTCGGCGAGGTAAGCCCGAAGGCACGAGCATAGAAATCGAAGTTAAATCGGCGGGTTGCTCCGTAGGACGAACCATTGTAGAAGGTGAGTTCGTCGAGCAAATCCACGTGCCGAGAGTAATTGAAGCGGGTTCCCTCCATCAGGTTGCGGCTGGGACGCACTCCAAGCAATGCCGACCGCAACATCAAAAACGGGGCGTCGAAATTCCTACCGTTAAATGAAATTAATGTAGCATCGGGGTATTTTGCTAACTTACTCCAAAATTCGTTTATTACCCATTTTTCGTCGGAAAGATAATAATTAGTGTTTTCTTGTTTGTACACTTTGTATTTGCGACCTTTCGATTTTTCAAACAAGTTCATTTCATCGCTTTGGATAGTTTCTTCATCAGTAGGCGACGAACACAGAGCAATTTTGCTCTCAGATTTGTATTTTCCCGAAGAATTATCCCAAGAAATTCGTGCCATTCCAATGCAGACGACCTGAGCAGTAAGCGGCGAAAGACCCATTTCTGCTTTTTTTCGTTCCACTTCCTCGTCGTCTTTTGCATAGCGAAGAAGGTACTCCTGCTGGCTCTCTGAAAAACTATCGAACGGAAGTGGCGAAGTCTCAATATCGAAAACAATATATTGCATAATACACCAAAAATAATCTATCCAAAAATACGAAAAGTTGTATATTAAAATAATCATTTTTACACAATTATAATTTTTGTATGAACGCACAAGAAATTATCGAACTTCTTCGTTCGCTTGAAAATCCTGAAAACAAAGCAGGAATGGCACGCTTCGGTATCAACACCGATAGAGCTTTCGGAATTTCTATGAAAACGCTCGAACCAATTGCCCGCAAAATCAAGAAAAACTACGAGCTTGCTCTCGAATTATGGGAAACGGGATATAATGAAGCTCGAATTCTGGCGATATTAATTGCCGACCCGAAGAAAATCACACCCGAAGTGATGGACAAATGGACGCGCGATTTTAATTCTTGGGACATTTGCGACCAGGCTGCATTGAAACTATATTGCAAGACCCCGTATGCCTGGCAAAAAGTATTCGAATGGGCAGACTACGAGCAAGAGTTTGTTCGGCGTGCAGCGTTTGCAACCATTGCTGCATTGTGCTTGCACTACAAAGAGAAAAACAACGAACCATTCGAAAAATCGCTGGAATTAATAGTACGTTATTCCACTGATGAACGCAATTTTGTCAAAAAGGCGGTAAATTGGGCTTTGCGTCAAATCGGCAAACGCAACCTCGAACTAAACAGCAAAGCTCAAGCAGCAGCAGAAAGGATTTTGCTATTTCACCCGAATTCACCATCTGCTCGGTGGATTGCCCGCGACGCCCTACGCGAACTTCGCAACGAAAAAACATTAGAAAGGGTGAGAAAAAAGGAAAAGTAAAGCTGAATTTATATTAAACCTACGAAAATATATTTAACCTTCCGAAGGTTCTAAACGTGGTAATTTCGATAAAAGCCGATTAAAAATTAAATTGTAGTTCAGACTTTCCTGTATCAAAATTTTCGTGTTGTGCATTCACAGACAATAATAAGAAAACCTTCCGAAGGTTCCTCGTAGGGGCATGGCATGCCGTGCCCCTACAACTGTGGTTTATAGACAATTTTTTAGGAAAACCTTCGGAAGGCTATTTGGTAAGCACGAAAAAGTGCGAATTTTTTATCTTGATACTACGATGACCGGTTTCGCAATTATCCCTTCTTTGCTTGTAATCTTAACTATATAGACGCCGTTCGCTATATTAATTCCGCATCTCAATAATTCAACTTTGTTATCGGCTAATATTTCGCCTGAATAATGCAACAAGTCGCCCAATAGAGAGTAAATTTCAACACTTTGGATATGAAAAAATCCATTCCTGATATTAAGCAGAATTGAGTTTGAGGATTTATCGAAATAGATATCAAAATCATTTTGTTCAAGTGATGAACTAACATCGTCAGGATTAACACCATAGCCTAATATTGGAATGCTGATGGTGCCTTTTTTCCTGTCGTTTGTACTGAAGGTAAGCGAACTTGACACTTTCCCAGCTTTATTTGGAGTGAACGAAATATCTATTATCAGCGAATCACCTTCGTTCAGAACTGCTTCACCATTTTGATTGAGTTCAGGAGTTATTTTTTCAATTTTCAGCCCCTTGGTTGCCCCCATTAATATTTGAGGATTTGCTAAAGCAATTCCTTTATTGTTTGCAGGCTTTACAATCATCGAAAAAGTTTTACTATTTCCAACCAATACATTTCCAAAGTGCAATGAATCTGGTGCAAATAGTGCAGTAGGTTGGTAATCAACGATAAAGCTATGACGAATTTCGCTACCAAAATCCACTGGAAATTGATACAACAAAATATCATCGCTTTTAATATTTAAATTCCCATTATTCAGTTGATAATAGTATTGATAATACCAGAAGCCCAGACCACAATTGAGAGAATTTTCAAATATTAGTTCATATCCTCCATTTTCTAAATTAATAGTATCGCTATACTGTGTGCTTGGCTGATAATCATTTCTCGAAAATACTTCTTTCCCATCAGCACTTAATAGTCGTAACTTATAAGGTTTATAACCATTGTAATTAGAAAACAAAACATTGAAGTTGTTAGTCAATAAATTGATAGATAAATTTTGATAATACGATGATGGAAGATTGTATTCGGAAACAGAAATATTATTGTAAGTATATTCATCAACTACATCATTAACTTTCATAATTTTAGCTACAAATTTTTTGGATGACGATGCCCAATCTGTATAATCAACGGGTGGTAAAGCAATTTCAGCAGATTCAAGTGAATTAATGCTCCCTTCCCAGGTGTAAGTATAAACCTTTGAGCCTTCAATACCGTATTCAAATTCTATTTTGCTAATTGTTTCAGACCCACGATTGCGAACTATTATTATTGGACTTGTTGCAGATGGATTATATCTCAAATATATGTCTTTTTTACTTGGACGAACAATATCAGCAATTTCAGCATCAAGTTTGAAGTTCAAACTATCGTAAACAACCAGATATGAAGTAATTACCCAATATCCGACTGTATTGCTACCGCTTTGATACGGCTTGTTGTAAAATTCCATATCATAATCTAATTTAAAAGTGCTGTTCGAAATATGTGGTGTAATTTCAAAATCGAATGGATACACAACAGCGCCCGGACACCAGTTAGTTCTGTCAAGCAGCCAGGTGCCACCTTGTGGGAATAGTGCATTATTTGAACATTCTCTCCAAACTTCACGAGTATATTTAACCTCATCATTTACTTTGACAAAAGCATTCTTGCGGCAGAATTCACAACAATTATCTTCGTTGCCACCAAATCCGTGTCCGGTCTGTATAACTTTTAGCCTGACCATTTTTTCTTCGGGCATAAGAGAAATTTCACGAGCAGAAAGCTTTTCTTCTGTATCCTTATTATAAACCAAATATGGATATACCCAAATTCTTTCTAATCTCTTGATATTTCGCTCGGGGACGCCTTTGATGAAATCAAATGTAATATTTATTTCTTGCTGTTGATTTGGTGCATCAATGTAAACTTTGCCTGTAAGTAGTGGAAGAAAATCGCTTGCGTCAATTACCCAAGAGAAACCATCTTCACCTACATTTAATCCTATCCCGTAGGGTGTGATAAATCGCATTATCTCGAATGTTTCTGCTAATGTAATTTCGTCCTTGTAAAATACTCGCTGCTTCTGCAAATATATTGTATCATCGCCTCCAACAAAAACTGAATCAATATTACCATTAACGTTTACAAAGTATCTGTAATATGGCAACCAAACATATTTAGTTTGCTTGATAATTGTGCTTTCACCGTCAGTTTCATAATACTTTATTTCAAGTGGTTTAATCGGTATGGAATCAATCGTGTAATTTCCCTCCTCGCCTGTTACAAGGTAGCTCCAAGAAGTATCATTCCTGAATACCAAACTATCTACTACTAATCCATCAACTCTAAAGCTTGGCAAATAGAATTGTTTTACATATACGTTAGCGATATAATCCCATTCCCCGCAAGGACATTTTATTGTATAGTTCATCAATATCTTTTCAAATGTTTCGTTTGCATCGGGAAATTCGAACCAACCATATTTTGGTTTGTTGTAATCGATTGTCCGAACAACAATTGTATCGGAAGCAAACAAACTGTAAGTTGAAACCAATAATATCAATAATTGCGTAAAACTGAATTTTTTCATATTAATCCTAATTCAATTGTTAATTAATAATTAATAATAATTAACAAATTATCATTATATTTTCATTTATGCAATATTATTATTTTTTTTCATTATAAAATAAAAAAGGGGCAAAATATGCCCCTATCAATATTATTATCTTTCTTTCTACTTTATTCCCATCATTTCCATACATTCAACAATGTTCTTGTGTACAAAATCTGATGATTTTTTGAGCATTGCTTTTTCTTCGTCGTTCAGTTTCAATTCGATGATTTTCTCCAGGCCGTTTTTGCCAAGCACTACGGGAACGCCCACAACAGTGTCCTCAATTCCATATTCGCCTTCGAGCAGAACAGAGCAAGGCAAAACTCGCTTCTGGTCTTTGACGATTGCTTCGACCATCTGAACAGTTGCCGAAGCAGGTGCATAATAAGCACTGCCTGTTTTCAAGTAACCAACTATTTCGGCACCGCCCGCAGCAGTTCGCTTGATAATCGCATCTAATTTCTCATCATCAATCAAATCGGTAATAGGTATGCCCGAAACAGTAGTGAAGCGTTTCAGCGGCACCATTGTGTCGCCGTGCCCACCCAAAACAAGCGCCTGAATATCCTGCATCGAAACTCCGAGCTCCATCGAAAGAAAAGCGCGGTAGCGAGCCGTGTCGAGTATTCCCGCCATTCCGATAACTTTATGCTTTGGCAAGCCCGTAACTTTCAAAGCAAGGTATGTCATTACATCAAGCGGGTTAGAAACGATGATGAAAATTGCGTTTGGCGATTTCTCGAAAGCATTTTTTGTACAGGTGCTAACAATTTCAGCATTTTTCGCAAGCAAGTCCTCGCGGCTCATTCCTGGCTTGCGTGCAAGCCCCGCAGTGATTATCACAAGGTCTGAATTTGCAGTTTCCTCGTAACTGTTTGTGCCGAAAATCTTGCTATCGCTCGAAAGAATTGGCATCGATTGATACATATCGAGCCCTTTGCCCTGCGGAATTCCTTCGAGAACGTCAACAAGATAAATCTCATTGGCAAGTTCTTGATTTGCAAGTAGTTGTGCAACTGTTGCACCGACATTGCCCGCACCAATGACTGTAATTTTCATTTTTTCCTCAATATTATTTATGAACAGTGATTATGACACTATTTTTAGATTAAAATTGCATTATGGGAACTATTTATCGGTAAATTCGGAAATAATCATTACACCATCGAATTACTCAAATTGTAAAATTGGCATTCTTCGTGCTTGCAAGTGCGATTGCGTAGCGAGAAAGTGCATTTAGCCTCGGCGTAAGGCAATTCTACTGCAAAGTGTTCTTTCAAGAACTCAATTGCTGATTGTATCGAAAGATAAGTGTCGCGTTTGCAGCAGCGAGGCGCGCCTGCTTCGGCAATTTTTTTCAGAGCCTGGGCGGTAATTTGGTTGGAAAGCGTCCATTCGTCCTCGTCGACAAGTTCACGGTTAAGATAAGTGCTCAGAAACACACCCAGCCCGATAGCCGCACCGCAAGTGTTTATATCGAACGAGCAGACGCGCGGCGTTTCTTCCTTCGCACGACGCTCGATAGCATTTAGCTTTGCGTTCAGGCTTTCTTCCGATTTATGGTAATTATGCAGGCAAGTTGTAAGCACCGCTGGCACTATCAGATGGTGTTCGGCACCGTGCATACGAATAACGGGCGAATTCATAATTTCCACCGCAAGTTCAATAGGGCTAATCCCTTTATATTTCAGGCATCTATCAATTACGAATTCTTCGGGCGTTTTCTCCATACACTCCGAGCAAATGCAATGAGAATTATCGCAAACAACGGGTATCGTTTTCACCTGCCCGCAAAAATCGCAAATTCGGTCTTCTAATTTATCTATCTGGTGCAATTCTTCACCGCAAAGTATGCAAGTTGTGCGTTCTGAATGTTGATTTAGTTCTATCATAATATGCTCACAAGAATTTTTTGAAATAATACATTAAGAGTTTTTTGCATTAAAATTATTGTAAATTACTCAATTGTAATTTATGATAAAATATATTTTCATAACAAACGACTATATGAACGAGATGGAATATTGTTTTTAAAAAGAGGTTTTAAAATGAGAATTTATTTTGCAGGAAACAAGAAAGTTTATGCAGAATTCAACGGTTTCACTGTTCAGACAGACCAGCCAATCGAAGGTGGTGGCGATGGAAGCGCACCCGCACCATACGATTTATTCCTTGCGTCGCTCGGGACTTGTGCGGGAATTTATGTTAAAGGATTTTGCGATAGTCGTGGGCTATCTGCCGAAGGAATAGAGATTATTCAGGATATCGAATACGATTTCGTCAATCGCAAGGTTGGGAAAATCACACTCGACATACGCGTGCCGTCATCTTTTCCCGATAAATACCTGCCCGCTCTAATTGCAGCCGCAAACCATTGCGCCGTGAAAAAAACCATCCAGGACCCACCCGAATTCGACGTCCGAACAACCGTAGTTTAAGTATGAATTACACAGACAAGAATAGGAAAACCTTCCGAAGGTTTGAAACCTTCGGAAGGTTCTGGCAATTTATGGCGATGCGTTTTCCACAGACAAGAACGTCTGTGCTACCAATATGGTAATGTCCAAAGGTTCTATGTAGGGGCAATTCATGAATTGCCCCTACGATATTCCCCGAATGTGGATTATTGGCAATGTTTTTGTGAAAAGCTACGGAAGGTGTTATGGTGTTATGTAGGGGCACGGCATGCCGTGCCCCTACAACATGATTAAAAATACATTCCACGCCGGTGCATCGCACAGACAAGAATGTCTGTGCTACCGCTGATTAATATAAACCTTCGGAAGGTTCCAAAACCTTCCGAAGGTTCTAAACGTGGTAATTTCGTGACGACCGAACTACCTTACTACGCTCATTTTTCGCATAATTGAGCTGCCTTCGTCGAACGAAATGTTCACATAATACAGTCCGACGGGCAATTTTGATGTGTTGATTGTAATTACATCATACTGCGAAAGCAAATCAACCGTATTTGAATATACTTGAATACCTGTTGAATTGATTATGCTAATCTTTGCTTTGCCTGATTTTACGTTTCTGAACTCGATAGAAGCAAATTCGCTTGCGGGATTAGGGAACACCTCGCTTATTTCATCATTGCTAACAAAATTATCACGTACCGAAACGTAATTTACGACGAATTTATAATTGCCTTCGGGGGCAACAATAGGCTTGGTTATGGTCTTGCCGTTGTTCGCTTCGGCATAGATGTAGTATTCAACAGTGTCGCCTTCGTTCAGTGCCGAATTTGGAATAAAACCTGCGAATTTGTTGTCATCGCCCTTCTGCAAAGAAACTACGTTCCAGTTTTCGTCATAAGTGCGTTTCCAATAGACGCTTGCGTTTTTAATTCCGCTTCTGTTGGTAATTTCGGCATCTACCCGGAAGCCGTCCTCAAACAGGTCTGCTGCGGAGACGGGATAGTGGAAAATTCGTAATGGATTTTCAGCGGGAATTTGCTTTGTTATGCAGTGAATAGCACCGCCCGAACCATCAAACGAACGAACGTCAATTGGAACAATATTATATCCTGGGTAAGCGTTTTTCAGTGCTGTCATTGCTTCTTCGTAGTCAGTTTTGCTGCCGCCAGCACCTTCGGTATAGAACACGGGTTGAATAATCGTCTTGTTTACAAACAGATGGTTAGAATAAGTCCTGGTGTAATTTTCGTATTCTTTTGAACTTTTGTACCAGGTGCCATCATCTTTTCGTGGAAGAGGAATGTAGCGGCTCAAATATTTCTTCCCATTTCTCGAAGAAAGCGAAAGCAAAGTGTCAACGTTTTTCGATGACAGCTTTGCATCGAAGAACGAGGAAAGTTCATTCGGATATTTTGTGAAGACAAAAGTATTTTCGTCGTAGAAATCGGCATATAAATCAATATGCCCCGTTCCGCCGTCATATTGAAGTCTATTGAGAATTTTAATTTTTTTCAGGTACATCAAATAAACTAAGCTATCACGCACCTGCGAAAGAGTAAGCACAGGTTTTTCCTCAACATTAAACCCGAGCGGACTTGTTTCGTCAAGGTAAAGACGTCCCTCGCCGTCAGCGTTTGCATCGGCTATTGCGTTGGTTGTGAACAAAGTGCCGTCGCCATCTACCAGGATATTACCGCCTTCGAATTCAATTGTAGTGGAATAAACAGGTATTCCGAACTCTTTGCCAATTTTCACAGGAATTTCGTCATCGAGCGGACGCCCGCCATAATATTCGAAATCTAAAAATGCAATGCTATCCTGGTCGCCATAATAGAACGCTACTGGTCCGCAATCACGATACCAGAAGGAATTCCCTTGATTTACAAAAAATCGGTAATTGTAAAGCGGTTTGCCTACTTTTGCTGTGTATTCGAGTATGTCGGTGGTGTCCTCTGCATCCCAAACGTTTATCCACACCTGCGCTTCTTTCTGAATTGCATCGGCAAGCGTTGCGTATACAAACGCATATTCGCTATCATCGAAAACATCGGGAATATTTATAACATCTATTAGTTTATACTCTTGCTTTAAGTAGTCGTAATATAGAGCCTTGCCTTCGAAAAGTTGTTCGAGCGGATACTGTATTTTCATCTCTTTGTCGAATGAGTAGTAAGGCCAGCCAATCAAAATTGCCTGCACTTCCTCGAACTCAGCCGGGAAATATCGCTCGGCAGGCAAATCCATCTGAACGCTTTTCTGTGTTGTTATGTTGTCCTTCGAACTGCTGAATTGTTGGCTTTTGCGAACAATAGATTTAACGCCTTCGTCCAATACCTTATATTTTTTGTGAGCTGAGAAAAAATTGCGAAAATCTTCTTTGCTCAAATGTTTCAGGTTCTCTTTTATTTGAGATTTGTCCGCCGAAAACGCATTGCCTTGCAGAAAGAACAGTCCAATTAAAACAGTAATTAAAAATTTCCTCATAAAACACCAAAAATTTTTAAAATATAATCATTCAGTAATGCATATACACATAAAAAAACACTTTTGTTACTTATAATTTCTAATAAATTTTAAATATTTGATTGGAATATGAAAATTGCTGTTCAATAACGCTTTTCAATTTTAAAAAAAATCGAAAAACCTTCATTTGGCGTCGTTGGTAGTTCAGACATTCCTGTCTGAATAATTTGGTTTTTTCCTATCTGCATTTCACAGACAAGAATGTCTGTGCTACCGCTGATTAATATAAACCTTCGGAAGGTTCCAAACCTTCCGAAGGTTCTAAGCGTGGTAATTAATGCAAGCGAAACACATCTTTCAAGAATAGTGCAATTGCTGAGTTGTAATAATCACGGTTCGATTTTTTGCGGAAGCCGTGCCCTTCGTCTCTGGCAAGCAAATACCAAACGTTACCGCCGTTCTGGCGAACTTTCTCAACAATCTGCTCGGCTTCGGAGGTGGGCACTCGTGGGTCGTTCAATCCTTGAATTACAAATAAGGGTTTCGAGATTTTGTGAGCATTGTTGAGCGGCGAAATCATTTGAAGGAACTGCCTCATTTCGGGGTCACGCTCGTCGCCATATTCCACACGGCGAAGGTCGCGGCGGTATTCGCTTGTGTTTTCCAGAAAAGTTACAAAATTAGAAATACCAACAACATCAATACCTGCGGCAAGTCGGTCGTTGTAGTGCGTCATCATTGCAAGCACCATATAGCCACCGTACGAACCACCATAGACGCAAATACGCTTTGCGTCGAGCTCGGGCTGTTTTGCAATCCAATCAAGCAAAGCACCGCCGTCCTTTACGGAATTTTCACGCAAAAATCCATTATCCAAATCAAGAAACGTTTTGCCGTAGCCATCGCTTCCTCGCACATTCGGGGCAATTATTGCAACCCCAAGTTCGTTCAGCAGAAACTGGAAGTAGGAGGCAAAGCCCGGACGGAACTGCCCCTCGGGTCCGCCGTGAAAATTAATGACAACCGGGAACGGACCATTGCCCCTGGGTTTGTAGTAATACGCAGGTATCATTCGCGGCTTGCCGTTCACCGTATCGAACGTTGGATATTGAATTAGCACCGGCTCGATGAATTTAGACGTGTTCAGTCCGCCAACTTCGCTGAATGTCCACTGCTCTGCTTTTTGCTCTTTCAGCGAATAAACAAACACATCGCCCGGCGAAAACGACGAATTCATTGTAAATGCAAACTTTTTGCTATCCGGCGAGAAGGCGAACCCGCCAATTTCGCCTTTTGGCAAATTTTTCGGTTCGGAATATTTAAAAGTCTTGGTGTTCATTATATAAACTTTGCTCGAACCGTTTTCATTCACCGAAAAAGCAAGGTTTGCCCCATCTTTCGAAATCGTTATTCCTTCCACATCCCAATCTATTGCACCCGTTATTGGCATGATTTTCTTCGTCTTCAAATCGACGTAAAATAGTTTCTTGAACTCACTTCCATAGTTTGAAAGGAAGAAAACGCCTTTGCCGTCTTTGGAAAATTCGGCATCGCCCATTGCAACTTTTTCGCTGTATTCAACCAGCTTTTCGTATTTTTTCGTTGTCAAATCGAGCAAGAAAACAGTGCTTTCGTTTATCGAAATGTAATTATAAATCAATGCTTGCTTGCCATCAGGCGAAAAATCGAGGAAACTCCATTGTCCTTTTGCTTCGAACACCATTTCTGTTTTGCCTGAATTGAAGTCGTAGATGTAAATATCGAAGTCGCGGTTGTTGCGTTCGTTCGATGTATAGGCAAATTTACTGCCATCGGGCGACCAGCGGAAGCTGCCGTAGCGCGACTTTCCGTTGCTCAGCATCCGAATGCTGCCATTTTCCTCATCAAAGTAATAAATCTGATATTGTTCGTTGCCTCCAATATCTTTGCTGAAAAGGAAGCCGCGTTCTTTCGTTGGGCGAACTGCAATGCCCGCGATTGGCTCTTTGTAGAATGTGAGCTGTCGGCGTGCTCCACCTGGCTGCGAAACAAAATGCACCTGTGCTGTTTCCGAAAATCGTGTGATAATATAAACACCTTTGCTATCGCTTGCCCAGCCGGCAAGTGCGGCGGAACGCACATTCTGGTATTGCTCCAATCGCTCCTGCAAACTCGCAGGTATTTCGGGTATGTTCTCAATCACAAGATTACCTATTTCTTTGCGTTGCACCTCCGAAGACGCAATGGCAACCGATAAAAGAAGCACTATTATTGCTAATAAACTCAATCTTTTCATTAATCCCTCCAAATATTATTGAACGATGATTATCCAGATAATAGCAATATAAACAAATTTTTATCGTTTTTAAATATTTAATTGTGGTGAGAAATGGCGGTTGTCCCTGTATATAATTGCTTCCACCCTGTGATGAAACAAAAAACACAGGATGTAGTTGAATTCAATGATGAAATTAAAACGATTGCCGAAAATTTAATCGACACAATGATAAATACGGGCAATGGGGTTGGCCTTGCGGCAAATCAAATTGGCGAGACCAAATCCATTTTCGTTATCGATACTAACTTGAATAAAGAAGAAAAGCCAAACCCGATTGTCGTTATTAACCCAAAAATTATCGCTGTTTCGGACGAAACAGAAATCCAGACGGAAGGTTGCCTGAGCGTCCCCGAATTGTGGGAAGATGTCGAACGCCCGCTCGAAATCGAAGTCCAGTATAACGATTTGAATATGAAGGAATATAAAACGACGTTCAGTGGTTTTCTTGCTCGCGTTTTCCAGCACGAATACGACCACCTGCAAGGCATACTTTTCTTTGAACGCATAGCACCGCTTCGCCGGGTGCTAATCAAAAACAAACTGAAAAAAATCGAGAAAGGGCAAATCCTGCCCGACTACCCAATGGTGCTTCCAAACGGTCAGGTAGTTGATAGATAATTGGTAGAGCGTTTTTTTCAAAAACGAATATTTTGCACCATAGGAAGGTTCTACGAAGGGGCATATCACGATACGCCCCTGATTGAATTATACAACCTTCCGAAGGTTCCAAACCTTCGGAAGGTTATGGCGATTTATGGCGATACGTTTTCCACAGACAAGAATGTCTGTGCTACCGCTGATTAATATAAACCTTCGGAAGGGCGAGAACCTTCCGAAGGTTCTAAGCTTCGTAATTACGAGCAGCCACTTGTAGAACCGCAATCTTCGCAGACGGTGCAGCTGCCGTTTCGTTTCACTTTCATAGAACCGCAATTGACGCAATATTCGCCAGTGTATCCCATAGAACGTGCTTCGGCAGAAGTTTTCAATGCACTTGCAGTTGCAGCCCCATTTGTTTTCGGATTTGCAGCAACTTCCTCAGGAACAAGTTCGGCATCTTCGTTTGTCTTAATATTGCTGATGGTTTCGTCGGGCGTTGAGTTGTTTATTTCGTTTGCTTTATCTTTTTCCTCTAATCTCTCGTCGGTTGCGGGTTCGTCGGTTGTGTGTCCGTTACCGTTTTTGCCGTTACCATTGCCGGGCACTTCGTCGACAGCCTTGACGTGAACAAAGTCCGTGCGGTTGAGATAATCATAGCCGAGCGAGCGGAACACAAAATCAAGGACTGATGTAGCAAATTTAATTGCTTCGTGTCCCTCGACCGGACCAGACGGCTCGAAACGAGTGAAAGTAAAGGTCTCGACAAGGTCTTCGAGCGGAACGCCATATTGCAATGCTTTGGAAGTTAGAATAGCGAAACTATTCATCAATGCACGGAAAGACGCACCTTCCTTATACATATCGATAAAGATTTCGCCAAGCGAACCGTCCTCGTATTCGCCTGTGCGAAGGAACACTTTGTGTCCGCCGATAAGCGCTTCGCGTATGTGTCCGCGACGTTTTTTCGGAAGCTTGTGGCGAACAAGTTTGTAGTGAATTCTATCGGCAATGATTTCTTGCACTTCGCGTGGTCCTTTGGTCTCGTCGAGAGTGTTCTCGTCGCCAAGAGTAACCACTTCATCAATGTTGGCAAAATTAGCAGAATTCAGTGGCTGTGATAGTTTCGAGCCGTCGCGATATAGGGCAATTGCTTTTAGCATATACTTCCACGAAGTCAGGTAAATATCGCCAATATCCGCAACAGTTGAGTTCGACGGCAAATTTACCGTTTTCGAAATTGCACCCGAGATGAACGGTTGCGCCGCTGCCATAATCCTGATGTGCGCCATCGGGCTGATGAAGCGTTGCCCACGTTTGCCGCACTTGTTTGCAGTATCAAATATTGGTAAATCCTCTTCTTTCAGGTGTGGAGCACCCTCTATCATCATTGTTCCGCAAACATAATCGTTTGCTTGCTCGATTTCTTCATCTTTGTAGCCAAGTCGTTTCAGCAAATCGAAATTCGGCGAATTCATTTCCTCTTGCGAAATTCCAAGTTTCAGCAAGAAATCTTCGCCAAGTGTCCATTTATTGAAAGCAAAGCGAATATCGAACACGTTCGCGAGTTCCTTTTCGACGATGTCGATTTTCTCTTGCGTAAATCCTTTTGCTTTGAGCGATTGCTTGTTGATATGCGGGCAACCGGAAAGAGTGCCGTGCCCGATAGTGTATTTTTCAATCTCGTCAATTTGCTTTTTGCTGTATCCGAGCTTTGTCAGCGCTTTTCTGATAGATTGATTTATAATTTTGAAATAGCCGCCGCCCGCAAGTTTCTTGTATTTGACGACAGCGAAATCGGGTTCGATTCCGGTTGTATCGCAATCCATAAGCAAACCGATAGTGCCCGTTGGTGCAATAACGGAAACCTGAGCGTTGCGATAACCGTATTTTTCACCTCTTTGCAAAGCAACGTCCCATACTTCGCGAGCAGAATTGAGCAAATATTCGGGGCAATAGCGAGGATTAATTCCCATCGGCTTGATAGTAAGATTTTCATATTCTGCGCTCATTGCGTTGTATGCGGCGCGGCGATGATTGCGAATTACACGCAGCATATCTTCGCGATTTGCTTCGAAAGCAGGAAAAGCACCTAATTCGCTTGCCATTTCGGCAGAGGTTGCATAGGCTTCCCCTGTCATAATTGCCGAAATTGCACCCGTCCAGGCAAGTGCTTCGGGCGAATCGTAAGGTATGCCGTGCACCATCAGCAAAGCACCAAGATTTGCGTAACCCAAGCCCAGAGTTCGAAAATCGTAGCTCAATTTTGCAATTCGGCGCGATGGGAATTGAGCCATCAGAACCGATATTTCCAGGACAACCGTCCAAATCCTTACCGCGTGGCGAAATTCATCTACTTTAAAAATATGGTCGTGTTCATCATAAAATTTCAGCAAGTTCAAACTTGCAAGATTGCAAGCAGTGTCGTCCAAAAACATATATTCGCTACAAGGGTTCGACGCATTAATTCTGCCCGAGGCGGGGCAGGTGTGCCATTCGTTGATTGTAGTGTCGAATTGCAATCCTGGGTCAGCAGATTTCCACGCAGCAAGATTAATTCTATTCCATAATTCGCGAGCGCGAACGGTTTTCTTCACTGTTTTAGTTGTTCGCCATTTGAGTTCCCACATTTCGTCATTTTCGACTGCACGCATAAACTCATTTGTTACGCGAACGCTATTGTTTGAGTTCTGCCCGCTTACGGTAATGTATGCCTCGCCTTCGTAGTGAGTATCCATCACAGGGAATTCGAGCGAGGTAAAGCCCTGGTCGACAAGTTCGAGTACGCGGTTTATGTGGTTTAGCGGTATTCCACGGTTAACTGCCTTCTGAACAAGCACACGCAAAGCTTTGTTCTTGTTTATATCTGTTCCGTTATGAACTGCTTCTTCCAGAATAGCATTGAGGAACACATTAGCAACGCGCGAACCTGCAACAAGAGCGGCAACTTTTTCTTCTTCGCGTGCTTTCCAATCGATAAATTCTTCAATATCGGGGTGGTCTATATCCACAATAACCATTTTTGCGGCGCGGCGAGTAGTCCCGCCGGATTTAATAGCACCCGCGGCGCGGTCGAAAATTTTGAGGAAGCTCATAAGCCCCGATGAATAGCCACCGCCGGAAAGTTGTTCGCGTTCGCCACGAAGCGAGGAAAAGTTTGTGCCCGTGCCGCTACCGAATTTGAAAATACGAGCCTCGCGCATAGCAAGGTCGAATATTCCACCTTCGTTGAGCAGGTCGTCTTCTACCGATTGAATAAAGCAAGCGTGCGGCTGCGGGCGAGTGTATGCGTCCTGCGATTTTGTGATTTCGCCTGTTTCGGGGTCGACGTAGTAGTGCCCCTGCGGTGTCCCTTTAATGCCGTAAGCATAAGCAAGGCCGGTATTGAACCATTGAGGTGAGTTCGGGGCACACATTTGATTGAGCAGCATATAAACTAATTCATCGTAGAAAATGTTTGCATCTTCGGGCGTATCGAAATAATTATATTGCTCGCCCCAATGCTTCCAGGTTGCCGCCAGGCGATGCACCACCTGCTTGACTGAATTTTCGCTGCCAAGCACTTGATTGCCGTGCTCGTCCAGAACCGGACTTCCGTCGCTATTGTATTGTGGAACACCCGTTTTGCGGAAATATTTTTGTGCTAATATGTCTGTTGCAAGTTGAGACCAATGGGTAGGCACTTCTACATTCTCCATTTCGAAGACCACCGAACCATCGGGATTGCGTAGAATGGACTTCCGAAGTGTGTAGCTGAACATCTCGTAGGGACTGCCACCCCCACGAGTAAAAACTCTTGAAAACTTCATTTTGTAACCAAAAATTATATAAACATATCTATTTTATTTTGTATAAAATTCAACGCTAACGACGCTCTTAATTGTTTTTTCAATTGATTTAGTGTCGAAGAGCCCCCAGTCGGACACTTCCATCGAATGCTTGTTTGTAACCTGAAATACACCCTGCGAAGCACTTTTCAACCCCGAAACTTTCGTCCCAGCAACTTTTGCAAGTTCTTCGGCACGGCGAAGAGCATCTTTGGTAGCAAGACCAATTAGTTCAATTTTCTCTTTTTCTAATTCAGTATAGTAATAATCAGGTGTGCTGGAAATTAGTTCAATGCCCATACTAAATACTTCCGACGCTTCTTGCGATATGCGAGAAATTTTTTGCACATCTTTCGATTCTATACGGAACGACTGCACAAGCTGATAGCCTGTTCTGCGAGCAAAGTTGTCCTCGAAACCTTGCTTTTCATAAGTAATGGTATTATCGAGACCAGCAAACGATATTTCGTCTTTTGAAATTCCCTTAGAAATCAAGAATTCGTAGAATTTATCCGAATTTTGCTTTATTTTTGCGTATGCATCGCTTAAATTTGGCGACCAAGCTTGTACTTGCGGTTCCCAAACTGCTAAATTCGAAACTATTGTCTTTTCTGCCAATCCTTTCACATATATCCCATTGTAGTTTCTTGATTTTAATGCTTCACCAAGAATATAAGCAGAAACGATAAAACCAATTGCAAGTGCAATTCCCAACATTACGTAGCTATTACGATGATTTTTTAGCTCGGACATTTTTGCACCAAAATATTGTTAATTAGATTAATTAGTAATCTAAAACTAAATTTTTCTTTTCTAATAATCAAAAAATATAATATAAAGTTTTCAACATTCAAATCTAATTCATTGATTGATTTCTTGTAATATTAGGTTCCTCAAATCAAATAGAGCATCTTTAATTTTTTCGTTTTCAAAAACATTTTCGATTAAATCGATTTCCTGGCTATCATTTTCTTGCAAAAATTCTTTGATTTTTAAAAAATCCTGCAAGTTTTTCAAAATTAATGAGATTTGTTTGGAAAAAGCGTCCAAATCAATTTCAGTATTTCTACTTATTGTATTTGATAGTTTGCTGCTAATCAAATGAAGAGCATCGGCAAAAATCCAAGAAAAATTTTTAAGTTCAACCATCAACTTGTTATTAATTGCGTCGAGCGAAATTTCTTGCTCTGCATCAGTAATATCTCGTTGTTTGCCATTGAACGCCTTTGTGCGTTCTTCCCACTGCCATTTTTCGCAATATCGGCGAAGTTGTTGCAAATGCTTATCGTCGCTTGCGAGCAATTCCAAATTGCGTGGCTGTGGCAATTGCAAGTATTTTTGGAACTCGTCGAATGCTTTTTTAGGTTCGCCTTTTAATCTTTCAATTTCCATAATTTCACCTATTTATGTGTTGTATGCACACATAAATAGAGAATATTTGCGTTCAATCAAAAAAAACGAGTTATAAAATAGTGCTTACAAAGCGAAGGCAATTCCCGTAAGGGTTTGGTTTGTGTGCATACCCATAAATTGTTCGCCGTAGGTATGAAATCCAACGACATTTTGAAGTCTGAATAAATTATTGACCTCGTTATCAATTTTATCTTGTTCGGCAAGATAGCGTCGGTGAATGCAATCGAAAGCAATTAAAAAGTAATTTTCGCCAAGTTCATTTTTTAAATTATCGAATAATTTGCTGTAATCTTGCACTATGTCGGTTGGTTCGGCAACTCTGAGCACAAGCCCAACATCGATAGCACTAAAAAATGATAGACTATAATCATTATTCATTTTTTCAATAGAGCGAACGTAGAGATTATTGCCAATTTGCAGGACAAATGGGTGCTTGGCAAAGGTGTATGGGTTTAGTTCTTCGACGGGAATATTAAGAATGTTGGCATATTCGATAGCGGCACGCTCGCCGTTGATTTCATAGACAATTCTCTGGCGTGGGCTTGCGTCGGTGATGACAATTTTATCGCTCATCGGCTTGAAAAACTGAGTTTTGAACACGCGGAAAGGCGTCTCGCTTCGCAGCAATACTAACGAAGCCGCATTAGAACGCAACTCGCCATCGTTGAAAACGTTTGTTTCAACAAAGTGCAAATCGTCGCCCGCCGAACCACCGACGATTTTCAACGGCATAAATACTTTGTAAAGCAATGCTATTACTTTATCTTCGAGCATAGATTTGCCATCAATCAGCAAAATCCCCGCGTATTTATCCACATCGTTAATATTAAAATTGAACTCCTCATCAAAATCTCGACGAATTTCAAACGCATCGTTAATGTTGAATTTAGTCAGGTCGTTTATTTCGTATTTTTTAAATTTTACAATTTTGCTGCTGATTGATGCACCAACTGTTGAGTATTTCGTAAATCCTTTGGGTGAAATTTCGCCTGCGGTCGAGCAAGCCATAACGTTCCGCCCAAACTTGCTTTTTAGGGCGTTCTGCATACGAAATTTGTTGTAATTCGAGCTGAAAAAGACAAATTTCAGTGCATCATCAGAAGTATCAATAGATGCAGCAATTTCGTTTATTGCATCTTCCGAAATCAACTCCTTTGAGTGTGCTATTTTAAAATCTTCCGACATTTTCAAACTCCCACTTACTTAATTATTTACGAAAAACGAAGATATTTGTTTTATTGTAAGACAAAATGAACGGGAAGTTTTAGCATCGGTTGGATTAAAATTTCCCAAGGACAGAGAAAAGATGCAACCGCCAAAAGGTCATTCGTGGTATAGCTGGTAGCGCGGACATTTCTGTCTGTGCAATGCATATTAATTTTAAATTAACAATGAAAATATTATTAATAAATATTTATTTATTAATTTTCTTAAATTTTTCCTATGTTATTAATTTTCTATTCATTATATTTTAATCAAAAGGTTATTATGAAGACTTAAACTATGGATACAAGCGACCAACTTACAGCTCTTATAGAGGAACTTAAAGTCGAGACGTCCGAAATTGACAATCTTCTAAACCGAATTCCAGTGGGGATTTATCGTTCGCGTTTGGATGGTTCGATTGTATATGCGAATAAGTACTTTAGAGATTTATTCGAAATAAGAGGTAATATTATTGCTGCAAAAGAACTTTCCTACAATCGGAAAGATTTCTTTGAATTGGTCTCTAAATGTGGATTAATAGATGATTTCACTGCAACTGTTATTCTTCCGAGCGGCAAAACCCTTCATACAATTGAATCCGCCCGCGCAATATACAACGTCAAAGGTGAAATCGAGTTCGTCGAAGGTATTCTTACTGACATTACAAAATTCAAGACTGTTCAAGATGCGCTCGCTGAAAGCGAGGAAAAATACCGCTTGCTTTTCGAACGCTCGGACGACCCAATCTTGCTAATCGATGGCGATAGATGGGTTGATTGCAACGATGCAGCCCTGAAAATACTTGGTTTGAGAGATAAAAGCGAGATAATCGGACGCAGACTTTATGATATTTCACCTGAAACGCAACCCGATAATCGAAGCTCGAAGGACAAGGCTATGGAATACATTAGAGAGGCATATCACAACGGCTACAAAAGGTTCGATTGGGTGCATACTACCGGTGACGGAAGAAATATTTTTGTCGACGTCTCGCTAACGGCAATTCCTTATCGCAAGCGGATTCTGCTATTTACATATTTTCGAGATATTTCTGCAAGAATTGAAAGCGAAAGGAAATTACGCGAAAATGAAGAAAAATTTCGCCTTGTCTTTCATAATATTAGCGACGGAATTTTTCTTATTGACCAGTCGGGGACCGTACTTGATGTAAATCGAGCAGTTGAGAATATTACGGGATATAATTCCAGCGAAATAGTGGGCGAAAAAATATGGGATTTTTCTAACAAAATTGTGCTTAATGAGAATTTCAAAAATAATGATGATAAATTCAATCTGAATTTGCTTGAACTCAAAGCAAACCCCTCCCATCAACAAAAAGAAGATGAATTGATTATTCGCAAAAAGGACGGTAAAATTTCCTATGTGAATTTAACAAGGTTATTAATCAATAGTTCGCAAGGTGTATTAATTTGTAGCATTATACGAGACATAACTGAAATAAAAAACACTACAAGCGAACTAATATTACAGAAGGAACTTTATCAAGGTCTTGTGCAAACACTTCCTATTTCGGTTTATGTGCTCGATTTAAATGGGAATATCTTGTATGCAAACGATGATGCCTACAAGTATTTTTCTGAACTTGATTTTGATTTTAGCACCATCAAAAGTGTTTTCGACTTGATAAATGAAAGCGATTATGAAAGATTGAAAGACGCCTTGAAACTAACAATCAAGCAAGGTTATATAAGACATTTTGAGATTGAATCGAGACCGATTAACGGCAAAATAATTGAAGTTGAAATAAATGCATCGGTAATATACGATACAATGGGAAATCCGCAATCTATTATTACAAGTATTGTTGATATTGGCGCTCGCAAGCAAACTGAACGTATCCGCGAGCAAGCACTTCTTGCTACAATAGAGGCGGCAAAAGCACGCAGCGAAGCACTCGAAATAATTCACAATTCTGCACGCCTTGCTTCGATTGGCGTGGTCGCCGGTGGTATTGTTCACGAAATTTCCCAGCCACTCAATGCCATCAGAATTGGTGCGGAAAGCATTCTCACCTGGGATAAAGCAAACAAGAACCCGCTCCCCAGTCCTATAATTAATATGATACAGGGTATTTCTAAAGCAACCCTTCGCATCGACGACATCATTCAGCATATGCGTTCGCTCTGGCTTAATTCAAACACCGAAACTCTCGAAATTGTTGATTTGAACGATTGCATAAAGTCCGCAATTAACCTTTCAAAAATGAGGGTGCAATCCCACGAAATTATCTTCGAAACATCTTTCACCAAAGAACGATTGCCAATTAAAGCTAACAAAATTCATATCGAACTTATTGTGAATAATTTAATCACTAATTCGGTTAATGCTCTGGACAGTTGCGAAAAGCCCAACAAAACCATTCGAATTGCGACAAAATCAACGGGTGGATACGCTTATATGATAGTTTACGATAACGGTATCGGGCTGCCTGATGTAAAGGAAGAGAAGCTTTTCGACCCCTTCTTTTCAACGCGACAGAGTGCGGGCGGGACCGGGCTGGGGCTTGCCATTGTTAAAATGTTCGTCGATAAATACAAAGGCAGCATTCAGCCAATGAACAACGAAGACGGAGGCGCCACTTTTATTATAAACTTCCCGATATGCAAAGGTGACCAATATGAGTAGCGTTGTAATATTAGATGATGATGACACCAGTCGCGAGATGCTTGCCGCTTATGTTAGAGATTTTATGTCAATTCCTGTCTCTGAATTCTCTTCGGGCTTCGATGCTCTCGAATATTTGGAGCAACACAGCGTTCCAATTGTCATAACCGACATTCGTATGCCGGGAATGAACGGAATGCAACTGCTTCGCGAAATTAAATCGTCGAAAAATATCAAAAACACTAAGGTTATTCTTGTTACAGGATTTGCAAATTTAGATACCTGTATCGAAGCAATTCGGCTGGGTGCATATGATTACCTGGTGAAACCTATCGAAATTAGCTACGTTGCCGATATTATCAACAAAATACTTGCTGAAAATGAACAAACGAAAAACGTATCGCCGGATAAACAAGAGAAAAATCTATCGCTTCACTATTCTTGCTACGAGCATCCCATAATTGGCAAAATCGGTGTCTTTTCCTCTCAAATGCAGAAAATTGTCGAAACCGCTCTGAAACTTAGCCAGGACGATTTGCCCGTGCTAATCGAAGGCGAAAGCGGAACAGGCAAAGAAATTATCGCTTCTTTAATTCACTATGGCGAAAAAGGCAACAAAAAACCGTTCGTAACGATTAATTGTGCTGCTATCACTCCAAGTTTGTTCGAAAGCGAACTTTTCGGCTACGACGAAGGTGCCTTTACGGGCGGCAAAAGCGGTGGCAAACGCGGGAAACTCGACATTGCCCAGGGCGGCACTCTTCTGCTCGATGAAATTGGCGAAATTCCGAACGAACTGCAAGCAAAATTGCTTCGCGTTCTCGAAGAAAAGGCGTTCTACCGCGTCGGTGGCGTCGAGAAAATTCCGCTCAATGTAAGGATTATCGCTTCGACTAATAAAAATCTGAAAGATATGGTCGATAGCAACCGATTTAGAATTGATTTGTATTACCGACTTTGTGCTGCTCATCTGGTGCTACCTGCGCTGCGTCAACAAAAAGAGGCAATCGCTCCGATGGCTCAAATGTTCCTGACAAATTTCGCAATTGAACGCAACAAAAAATTCAGGCTTATCGATAAGCATTCCGCTAAGATTTTGCAGGAACACCCCTGGTATGGAAACGTAAGAGAACTGAAAAATGCTATCGAACGGGTTGTCCTGCTCTATGATGATTACGAACTGCGTCCGCATCATATTTCGTTTCTTGAAGAATACAGCCAGCTGGGCGACACCGATAAATTCGTCCTGCGACCTGGCAGCTTTGTGCTTCCCGACGAAGATATCAATCTCGAAGAACTTAATTACGAAATAGTCCAAAAGGCACTTGCAAAATTCAACGGCAACAAAACCCAAACCGCTCGCTATCTTGGGCTTACTCCGAGCGCACTCCGCAGCCGACTGAAAAAGTAAGCGTTTCCTCCCGCTGCTACAATTTTTTTCAAGACTACCTTCGGTTGGTGTCTTTGGTAGTTCAGACATTCCTGTCTGAAAATTCTTATTATTTTTATGTGGAATATTGCACAGATAGGAATAAGAAAACCTTCCGAAGGTTTCAAACCTTCGGAAGGTTATAAGCCTTATGATTATGAGAAAATCTAAGTAAAATAATCTATGTCTCGTATTTTTAAAAACAGACAAGAATGTCTGTGCTCCCTGCGGGACTCGAACCCGCGACCCACTGATTAAGAGTCAGTTGCTCTGGCCAAACTGAGCTAAGGGAGCGTTGCAAAACTATGAAAAAATAATTACATTTAAAAATCTTTTTTATATTGAGTTATTTTTATTATTTTTGTAATCTTATTTTTGGAAAGGTGCAGGAGTGGCTTAACTGGCACGCCTGGAAAGCGTGTGTACCGGAAACGGTACCGAGGGTTCGAATCCCTCCCTTTCCGCAACGACCTTCCGAAGGTATTATCACCGGTAGCACAGACATTCTTGTCTGTGCAATTCACTACAAAAATCTTTGCAGTGCGCTACATAAAAACTATAAGAAATTTTCAGACAGGAATGTCTGAACTACTATAAACATTTTTTTATCAAGTTTTCTCCACATCATCAGGCTTATAACCTTCGGAAGGTTTGAAACCTTCCGAAGGTTTTTTCTACACCCGTCTGTACAATGCACATTGCCATCAAATATATTCTTCGCCGAACTTGTTTTTTACGTCCTCGACGCTCTTGCGCACCTGCTGCACCTTCTCCACCGGGCAAACAAGCACTGCGTCGTCTGTTACCACCACAGCAACGCCGTCCATTCCCAGAACGGATACAACCGCCCTTTCGCTTTCGTTGATAACAATTGAATTTTTTGTGTCAGGAAGCGACGCCCGACCTACGGCAATATTTCCGCTTGCATCAGCCGAACGCGTCCGCCGCAACGCATCTATTGCCCCAACATCGTCCCAGTTGAACAAAGCACGCGCAACAGCAACATTTGGCGTTTTTTCCATAAGTCCGTAGTCAATCGAAATATTCGGGAATTTCTCAAAAATTTCGCCAATTTCGTTTGAAAATGAGATTGCCGTCTTGCTTATTGAGCCCGCCAATCTCTCAGCCATAATATCGATTTTGTCCCCAACTTCGGGCAAGTATTGCTTCATTTCACCAACAAAAGTAGAAAGTTTGTAAAAAAACATTCCACTATTCCAGAGGAAATTACCCGACGAAAGATAATGAGTTGCCGCCTCAATAGTCGGCTTTTCGCGAAAACTCAATACGTCGAAAATCAACTGCCAGCCGCCGACTTTTTCGCCGAGTTCAATATAGCCATAGCCCGTTTCAGGACGAGTTGGCGGAATGCCGATTGTGAGTATTTTCCCTTCGCTTTCGGCATATTTCATTGCTTCGTCCACTGTGGCAACGAATGCATCCGATGGATAAATATGCTGGTCGGCGGTAAGCACAGCAACCGATAAATCCTGTTCTTCTCTATATTTTGCACGCAGAACGGCTGCACCAAGCGCAAGGCATGGCGCAGTATTGCGTTTGTATGGCTCGGGAATAACGTTTTCAGGCGGAAAATCTCTGAGCATATCTCGCATAATCGGTGCCAGCAGTTCGCTTGTGATGACATACACATCTTGCTTATCGATAAGCGGCGAAATTCGCTCGACCGATTCTTCGAGCATAGTTTTGTCTGTCGAGACTAATTTGAGCAATTGCTTCGGTTTTTTGCGTCGGCTAAGTGGCCAGAAGCGTTCGCCCGCGCCACCTGCCATAATCAATGCAACTCTTTTCATTGCTGTTCCTTATTTTTTTTGTATAAATATGCGAAACTTTTATAAAATGCAAACAAAGATATCCCAAGAATAATAATTGCCCACATCCAGTATGGCAGAAATAAATATTCCTGCAAATAACCCGTATCGGAATACATTATTTTCCCGTCTATTTCAACTTTATCGATGAAAAAATAACCAATATTCTGGTATAAACTGAGCATTGAAGAAACACCCAGCAATTGAAGCACAAGTTGCTTCGCCCGTTCGGACGATTTTATCCCTATATACATAAGCAAAGCACCCACCGCAATCAAGAACAGCACCCCAAAAACAGAGCGAACCCAAATTAGAACAGTAATAATAATCAACGCACCGATAACGACAAGCAACCGTTGAGTTGCTTTGACTGAGGCAGAAGCATAAATAAAGAGCATACCTGCAAATGTAGGTCCGAGCGGTCCGCCAATGGCAACAATCGCTTGCCCGATTGAGCCAAGAAATTGCACACCTGAATGCACCGCCACGCCCGAACCATCAGGATGCACCAGCAGGTAATGAAAGCTGCCGCCAAGCAGCAATGCCGCCAGTCCGTGCCCCATCTCGTGGAAATACGTTGCAAGAATTGTCAGCGGGTAAAGGTAATAGAAGCCGTCGGGAATATTCCACACAATAATAATCATAAGGGAAAAGCCCGAAAAATACCAAGGCGAGTATTTATTGAAGTGCTTCTGTGTGATTTTCTCAGGGACAGTCATATTTTATGCCTTTTTGTTCAACTTCAAAAGATTGCGAATGTGGTTCAATTCCGATGGTGTGAAGAATTTTAGCAAGTATAGAATTACAGCAAACGAAGCAAGAAAGAGAGTGCGCACAACAATTGCCCATTTCATTTCGAGGAACAAAGTTGCTACCTTTGCAACGAAATAGACGATAGCAGTCGAAAAAATAATTATCCACACACGCCGCCATTCGTAAGCAATCGGGTAAATTTTACGCTGGTAAATGTATAAATTGCTTGCCCCTACAAGATAGCCCGCAACAATTGCGATAGCCGAACCCCAGTAGGAAATATACGGAATGAGAATTAAATTAAGTATTAAACTAACAGCCGCACCAAGTCCGACGGAAATTCCCACGTAACGAGTGTTTTTGGTAATTAAAAACCCCGCTGCAAAATGCGATTGGCTACCATTTATGAAAAATGCGAGCAGAATTACAGGCACAATCGCAAGCCCCGTCCAGTAGGACGGTTCGATAAAGCGACCGCCAATGAATGGCAATTGCACAAGGTATTCTATATATAGCGAAGTCGCAAGGAAAACACCCGAGCAAAACAGCACGTAGTAAGTAAACACACGGGCAAAAAGTTCCTTTGCACCTTCTTCGTTGTAGCGGCTCAGATAAAATGGCTTCCACGCATAATCGAAAACAGTAACTACAATCATCATCGGAATAGCAAGGCGGAAATTGACAGCATAAATCGCCAAATCGTTCGTCGAAGCAAGCGCTTTGAGAAATGGGCGGTCTGCCACTTGCAGTATCATTGCCGATAAATTCGCAGGAAGAGTGGGAAGCCCGAATTTGAACATATCTTTGATAAGCGTCCAATCAAAATACTTGACTAAATTTGCCCTAACTTCTTTGAAAACAATCGCTATTCCAAGCGAGGACGCAATAAGCTGCGAAATCACCACGCCCATCGCACCCCAGCCTAACGAAACAACCAAAATCAGATTATTCGCGACTGCGATAATTATCAATAGCAATCTTGTTTGGGCGAATTTCCTTGCTTGACGCGTCATTCGCAAGTAAGCATACGGTATTAGGATTAAGCTATCGAATAGTGGGATTAGTATGGAGATTCTCACAATTGTTGCAGCTCGGGGCAAATCTATCAAATCATAAGCAAAATAGTCAGCTGTTAGTATCACTATCAAAGCAAACGAAGCGGCAATGCTCGAAATTACAAACATAGCGTTCGAAAATACCTTGCGGCACAGCTCGGGATTGTCCTTCTGATAGAAACGAAAGTAGGACGATTCCAACCCGAACGAGAAAATGATGTTCAGAAACGCAAGAATAGAATAAATAAAGGTGATTTCCGCAAGTTCAGTTTTTGTAAGATAATTAGTATACAGCGGTGTAAGCAGAAATGAAAGAAACCGTCCGATTACCTGAAACACACCATATATCACTGTGTCGCTCGCAAGCGACTTGATTTTATCACGCATAAGCCGACGGCAAAAATTAAAATGTAAAATTAAATAAATGTTAACATAAAAAGTAAGTTTTTTTTCTCAATAAAATTATAAATTAAACTTCATAGAGATTGAATATTTGTAAAATTATAAAAAATTCATTTATGAAAACAAAACTTGAAAAATTTGATAATTATTGTCTGATGAAGCTGGACGGACAATTTGTGGGTGGGGACGAAACAGATGAATTTTTCAATCTTGCAATGAGTACACTTTCGGACGGATGCAAAAATCTTGTGATGGATTTCAAAGATGTGCTGTATTTTAGTTCGATAAGCATCGGGAAGCTGATAAAGCTGAATTACGAATACAACTTAAAGGATTCGCGTTTGATACTGACGAATGTGAATAAGACGCTCCAAGAGGTGTTCAAAATCACAAAGGTATCCTCGATTTTGCGAATTACATTGACAATGGAAGAAGCAATGCAGCAGATGAAATAAAAAGACTATCCCTGATTGTGGACAGTCCGAAATTTTACGCTAAGTTTGTCATAGGAGGCATTCTTAATTCTAAATACGCTTTATTTTCAAAAGTGTTTCAATTATTTTAGAATTCCTTTATAAACATAAATAGACTTCTGAAAAGCTGTCACGAAATATCAAGGATTTAAATATTCGGAAGAGCGGGAACCTTCCGAAGGTTTTCCTATATCGGTAGCATAGACATTCCTGTATGTGTAAGAACATTGCAAAATATATATTTGATTAATTTTTTCAGACAAGAATGTCTGAATTACCAACGATGCTTTCCGAAAGTTTGAAATAGCCGCTTTCGAAACAATACCTAAAACAAAGGCTGTCCTTGCGGGACAGCCTTCGTTTGCAAAATCTCATCTACTTTTTCTTTCTTGGTCGGTTTTGATTTGGGCGGTTGCCTTGCTGTGGCTTTGCACCTGGGAACGAGCGCCCCTGTGCTTCGGCTAATTCCTGAGCTTCACGCATTTTGCGTTGCAACCAGCCTTCTTTCTTCGGCATTTTCTTCAAATCTTCGAGCGTTAAGCGTTTCTTTGAGAACTTGTTTATATAAATTTGTTGAGCGATTGAGAGCAAATTAAAGAAGAAATAGTATAAATTAAGTCCTGATGGGAAGTTTGAGAACAAGAAAACGAACATTATCGGCATCATATATACCATTGCTTTCTGGCGTGGGTCTGTGATGGTCATTTTCTGCTGAATGAACATAGTTGCACCCATTAGCAATGCCAAGCCCGATAGATGGCTCATTCCAAGGAATGAAAAACCAAAACTCAAAATTTTGTCGGGCATAGATAAATCTGTAATCCACCAGATAAATGGTTCCTGACGAAGCTCTATTGCCGAACGCAGCACCGCCCAAAGTGCGAACAAAATTGGCATTTGCAGCAGCAGCGGCAAGCACCCGCTCGCAGGATTTATCCCATATTCCGAATAAAGCTTCATTATTTCTTTCTGTTGAGCTTGCTGGTCGTCTTTGTATTTTGTGCGGATTTTTTCCATTTCTGGCGAAAGCAGCTGCATCTTCTGAGCTGAACGCATTTGAGTAATCGAAAGCGGATGCAACAAAATCTTAATTATCAACGAGAAAATTAATATCGCAATTCCGTAGTTCGGAACAAATTTGTGCACAAACTGGAAGATTGGCAGCATAAAGTATTCACCAATCGGGCGAATTAAGAAACGCCAACCGAAATTTATTAACGCATTCATTCCATACGAACGAACAATATTATATTCGAGCGGACCGATGAACACTTTGAAATTGTTCACCTGCTCACCGCCTTTATATGGAATGCGGAAATTTATCGAATATGTTTCGGTAATGCCGTTATTTGCGTGGTGGCGTGAATAACCTGAAATATCGACTGTGCCATCGAAACTTTGCCACGGCTGCGGCATAATCGAGGTTGCAAAATACTTTGTTTTAATTGCTGCGTAATCGATTATCCCGGTAAAGCTTTTTTCAATTGGTTTGGTGTCGGTTGCGTTGACTTCCTCGACTTCGCCGTTCATTTGAACTATTGCCATAGCGTCGCTTGCTTCGTCGACGCTATTGTATTCTTGTGGTGGCAACCCCTTTTCCCAAAGCAGGTTATAGCCACGTGTCGGAAGCACATCTTCTAAATTTGCAACAGTAATGTTTTGCTCAATATGATATTTGTCGCCGAAGAATTTGATGACTTTCTTGATTTTGCTATTATTCCCCAAATCAAGTTCAAAAACAAGATTTGCTGATTGGTCGCCCTGGATTTTGATATTAGTTTCTTTTTGGTTGGCAAGCGAGAAATTCAGGTCGCGGGTGTCGATTTTTTTAGCATCAAGAGTAACGAAATTCATAAATAATTCGCCATTGCCGCGGCGGATAAGCTGCACGGGCGTTTTGTCCCATTTTTTGTATTTTTTTAGTTTCCAGGATTTTAAAGCAGCACCACGTGAGGAAATTTCAGCAACAAAAAGGTCGTTCTCAACGGTGTAAATAGTTTCATCCTTCGAAACAAATTTCGAGAAAATGCCGTAGCGTTGCTGGTTTTGCAAAGTATCGGCAATAGGTTTCACGGGTGCAAGGCTATCCCGAGCTTTTTCGGGCAATTGTTGTGCGGTTGTGTCTGCTGTTGTGTCTTTTGGCGGTGGGGGCACTTCCGTAATCGACATATAGAAGAGCCAGCCAAAAAGCAGCAGCATAATCAAGGTCATTCCGATAAATGAATTTCTATCCATATTCTACTTCAATTAATTAATAATTTTCTTTTTAAATAATACATCGGGAACGGGGTCGAACCCGCCTTTCGAAAATGGGTTGCACCGAAGGATGCGTTTTATTGCAAGAAAAGTTCCGAAAATAGAGCCGTGCTTTTCGATTGCATCGATTGCGTATTGAGAGCAAGTTGGGTAGAAACGGCAGGACGGCGGGAAAATCGGCGATATAGCAAACTTGTAGAACTTAATCAATATTATCAGGATTTTCTTCATCAACTTGCCTTTTGATACAAGAGTTACGGAATTTTTCGACAATTATCATAAATTCAGCGAAAACATCGGTCAGTCGAATTAGCGACGGCTTTGCAACGGGTGTCCGCCAGAAAAGTATTATTGCCGATACGGGCGCGCTTCCCACAAGCAGCAAATGAACATATTGACGAAGAACTTCTCTCAGCAAACGCTTTACACGGTTTCGGACAACTGCCCGTTTCGAAACTTTTTTGCTTGCAACGACTGCGTATTCAATCGTGGTTGTCGCTGCTTCGTTGCATTCGATTACTACAAATAAATTAGAAGTCGAAAATTTTTTGCCATTTGCGAAAACCTCCTGGAAACGCTTTTGTTTTTTGATTGTGGCAAGCCGACTGCACGGCATTTTCGACCTCTTAATTTTATTTGCATAACAGTGAGCCCGTTCGCCCAATGTCTATGCTTGTTGTCAATGTACTATCTTTCGTCGCTAACAGTTAAGCGATAACGACCTTTGGCACGACGGCGAGCAAGCACCTTGCGACCATTTTTCGTTGCCATACGAGCGCGAAATCCGTGCTTGTTAACTCTTTTACGACGACTTGGCTGATACGTTCTTTTCATAAATCACCTAAACTCGATAATTTATTATAAATTATAGTTTTACGAAAAAATGAACTACAAATATAAGAATTTTTTTAGATTTATAAAATTATTTATCTGAAAAATATGAAGATAATCGAAATGAACGATAATACAGAAAGCAGCAAAATCGTTACATATTCATTGCTCTTGCCGCTCTATCATTTGGTTCAATTTGCGAGCGAAGCTCTTAGGTTCGGCGTTTTTGTAGCGTGAATGCTCGGAAAATACAGCATAAAATTTGTTTGAGCAGTCGGGATAAATTATCTCCTCGTTCTTATAATTTGAAATATCGAAATACGCACCTAATAGGTATCCCAGCGCAACCGAAAGCGGCAAAATGAGCCAATCGGTTGCTGTAATTTGCTCGTATCGAGCGGCAAGCAGTCCGCCGCCAATGAGAGCGCCAAATGTAGAAAATTTAATGCGTTGCGAAAAGCTTGCAGGTCGTTCAAGTATTTTTGCGTAGTCAATTTCGTTGCAGCGAACAATAATCAGGCTATCGAGTTGCCTGTAAATTTGTCTATCCTCGGCAAATGGTGTGCTTGATAGCACAATCACGCTATCGCGTGCAGCGATAATTTCGCCATAGTAGAGGCTATCGCTTGTAGTTCTTATGAACGCAAGCCGACCAAAATCAGCAAAAATCAATTGCGGTAGAAACAGTAAAATTAAGGAAAGAACGAATTTCCCCATCTTATTGTTCTCGCGAAAGTGCAAGCTGACCGCAAGCGGCTTCGATATCGCGCCCGAATGAATCGCGCACTATTACAGCAATTTTGTGCGAACGAAGGTATTCTGCAATTTGGGCAACACGCTGTGGTGGCGATGGCTTCAATTCGAGCGAAATTCCCTGCGGTTTGGTGAAAGAAATATCGTTGAATGGAATAAAATTAACTCGCGATGGCACTCTTTGAGCGATTTTGCGAAGTCGTTCGGCATCTTCAAGTGTGTCGTTTATTCCATCGAACGGTATATATTCATACGTGATTTTCATTTTCGTTTGTCGGTAATAATATTCAACCGCATCCATAAGCGAGGACAAATCGAATGATTGGGCGATTGGCATAATTTTGTTTCGTGTGCCGTTGGTTGTTGCGTGGAGCGAAATTGCAAGCTTCGGCGGATACGGGCTGTGGGCAAGCTGACGAATGCGAGGGGCAATTCCTGAGGTCGATAAAGTGATTTTTCTGCGGCTTATAACCTTCGTTTTTTCGTCGGCAAGCAAAGATATAGCTCGCACAACGTTATCGTAATTAAGCAGCGGTTCGCCCATTCCCATTAGCACTACGTTGTTGATTTTGGTGCCTAATTCACGTTCGACTATGAAAATCTGGTCTATTATTTCAGATGGTGTCAGATTTTTCTTAAATCCAAGCGTTCCCGTCGCACAAAATGCGCACCCGACGGGGCAACCCGACATAGTGGAAATGCACAAGGTAGAGCGTTCCACTTCGCCATCGTCATTTGCCCAGGGCATATAAACCGCCTCGATAAATTGACGGTCTGCAAGCGAAAAGAGAAATTTAATTGAACCGTCTGCGGAAACTCTCTTTTCTTCCAACTCGATTGATGTTATTTCGAAAACATCGGAAAGCATATTTCGCAAATGCTTCGGCAGTTGCGTCATTTGCTTGAAATCGGTTGCCCGATTGATAAATATCTCGTGAAGAATTTGGTCGGCACGATATTTTTCTTCGCCCGCACTGCGCAAATAATCCAGTAGCTCATCGTAAGATGTGCTTTTTATTTGTTTTTTTGTCGATGGCTTAATTTGAAATCTATTATCAGAATATTCAAACATATTGTTCCCATTTTTTTTTTGATAACGAATAAGTTAAGAAATTATTAATAGTTATATAATTTTCGGTCGGGAAATTACAAGAGAAATTATATCACAGATAGGAATGTCTGTGCTACCTTCATAGGAAAACCTTCCGAAGGTTCTAAGCGTGGGAATATTCAACCAACCTTGAATGAAATATATCTATTTCTCAACATTTGAATTCACAGACAGGAATGTCTGTGCTACCTTCATAGGAAAACCTTCCGAAGGTTCTAAGCCTTGCCATTACAAGACAAACCAAAAATAATTTACATCTTTTAAAAATTATGTAAAATTTACTTGTTAATTATGTAAATATTACTTATTTTTGATTGCGAACTTTGTTCTTTTCGAAGGTGTGTATGAAAGAAGAAGTTGTCCGACAAATTCGGTTAGATGAACTACCAGAAAACTTATGCTTGCTGGCAGAGTACTGCGGGCTCGATGCTGTGCAAAAAATGCTGCTTAATCTCAATGGTGGTGTGTTCTATGTGCCACGCATTTCCCATCTTGACAAGTTTGTTGAGCGATATATCAAGGAAAACTGGGACAAATCCACAAGCGAACTCGCAAAAGATTTGAACGTTTCGCTTGTGCACGTTCGTCGAATGCGGAAAAGAATCATCGAAGAGCGCCGCGCAGAAAAGAAATTGTCCAAATGTGTATAATTTAGTATTTTTCCCAGATGGAAAACGATTACTTAAAACATATCGGACGCCGCCTTCGGATTGTGCGAAGCATATTCAACGAAGGGAAAAAGCTCAGCACCGAGCAATTTGCACACCTGCTTGGCGAAACTCGCGATAATATTGCAAATTATGAACACGCCCGCGCCTCGGTGCCGGCAAGAGTGCTAATCGAACTATACAAGCGAGGGATAAATCCAACCTGGGTGCTTACCGGCGACGGCGATATTTTTGCTAATAATTCGCAAGGCAAACAAAGACGCAAGCTTCTGAAAGAACGCAATATAGACATAAGCGAAATCAAACAAATGGCAGCGGTTGAATTCGATGAACAAAGGGAAGTGAAGGTGCTTAAAGTTGCAGCAGGAAAAATCAAAAATAGAGGCACTTAGCAACTACGAACTTTATTTGCTTGTTCGTAAATGCACTGTTTATGAATATTTCAAGAAGAAGCCTTACAGAAACCGCGACCTGATTTTCGATACGGCTTCTTTGCGAGACAAACGTATTGTCTCGTTTGCTTTGAAAGACGCTCTTTTGACAATTAATTCAGTGAGATATGGTATGAGAGAACTATTCGTTGCAGACATCAAACGGATTGATTTGATGACAAAGGACGAAATTAACGAGCTAATTCAGAAAATTGGCGCCGCTCGCAAGCAACCTGTGGTTTCCGACGAACTTGTCGAAAAGCGAACACTTCTTGATATTGTTGGGATTTCCAGCGAGAACCTGATTATCTGCTCGGTCGATGGTGCTTCGATGACGGGCGTAATCGAACCCGGCGACATTATTTTTGTCGATACCGCAGAAAAACCGACAAACAACAAAATTGTTGTTGTAAATATCGACGGGAACTTGCTTGTGAAGCGTTTTGTGCAAGAAAATGGCACGGTGTGGCTGCATTCGGACAATCCTGCTTTCGAGCCAATAAAAGTAAGCGAAGACTACTCGTTCGAAATTTTTGGGGTTGTCAAAAGAATTATGCGTTCAATTTAAATTTTGCTTGCAAGTTCGAGAATTAATTATTAGTTTTGTAATGAAATTGCCCTGTGGTGTAATTGGCAACACGTCTGACTCTGGATCAGAAAAGTCCAGGTTCGAGCCCTGGCGGGGCAGCTACTCATCCAAAGTATCGTAAATATTCAAGTAGCTTTGATATCTTTCAAAGCTAATTTTATTTTTGTCGACAGCCAATTTCACACTGCAACCGGGTTCGTGAGTGTGAGTGCAAGCAGCAAATTTGCAATCATTAATATATTGCCGAAAGTCCGGGAAAAGCAAGCAAAGCTCATCTTTCGAAACGTCCCATAACGCAAATTCACGAAGCCCGGGCGTGTCCGTCAAATACCCACCGAAAGGCACTTCGAATCGCCGCACAATGCTTGTAGTGTGGCGACCTTTGCCGCTCCATTCGCTCACATCAGCAATTCGCTGCACTTCGCAACCGAAAATATTATTGATTAGAGATGATTTTCCAACACCGCTCATTCCAACAATTACAGTGTCCTTGTCTTTGATGAATGAATAAAGATCTGCAAGACCAATTTCTTCGGCTACAGAAATAGGGAAAAACGGGATTTTCAATTCTCTATAAGCATCGAACATATCAGAAATTTCGTCGAAATCGACTAAATCAATTTTGTTTATGCAAATTATGGGTTCCAATTTTCCGAGTTCGGCAGCAACAAGAATTCTATCAATAAGACGCAGATTAATCAAAGGTTCGTCAATCGACATAATGATTAGCAAATGCGAATTATTTGCGGAAATTACGTGCTCGCGGTTCGGATTGGCGGGGTCGCGGCGGGATAGTTTTGTCCGGCGTTCCTCCACCTGAAAAATCAGACCACTTTGCTCGGTAGCGGAACTTTCGTCAAGTGTGAAGCGGACGTAATCGCCGCAAGCAATGAGATTAGAGAATTTGTGCGGCGAAGAAATTCGTCCCGCAGCAAAACACGAAAAAAGCGTTTTTGTTTCGAGTTGCTCGACGATGTAATATTTGGGTTTTACTTCAATCACGCGTCCTTGCAAGAAATTATCAACGTTTTTTGGTGCATCTTTGAGAAGTGTTTTTCTGAAAGTTTTGCTTTTTCTGATGTATTCTTTTTTCGGTTCGTCGAAATTCTGCTTATTTTTCATAAAAAATGCTTTTTATTTTCAAAATTTATGTTTTATTTTGCAAAAGTCAAAGTATTATTAATAATTACAAGTTAGCAAATAATTAAACAACCTGCAAATAAATAAAGGAAAGTGTATGGAAAAAAATTTCCTACTTGGCACAACAACGGCAATAGTAACTCCATTCAAAAGCGATTTAACGATTGATTTCGACAGGTTCAAGCAGTTGCTCGATTTTCAGCTGGAAAATGGAGTGAAAAATATTTGCGTATGCGGTTCCACAGGCGAATCCGCTACTATGACAGCAAAAGAAAAGGTGTCTTTGATTGTTGCAGCAGTCGAGCACGTTGGCAAAGACGCAACAATAATTGCGGGAACAGGCAGCAACGATACTCGTGCAACAATTGATTTGACCATACTGGCAAAAGAAGTAGGAGCCGATGCAGCCTTGCTTGTTGCTCCATACTACAACAAACCAAGCCAGGAAGGGCTCTTCCAGCATTATGCTGCAATTGCTGAAAAAGTCGATTTGCCGCTAATTATCTACAATGTGCCGTCACGTGCAGGTGTCAATATTTCTGCCGAAACTCAAATCAAACTCGCAAAAAGCTACAAAAATATTGTCGCTACCAAAGAAGCATCGGGCGATTTAGACCAGATTTCCGAGATAATTAAGTATTCGCCAGGCAAATTTATCGTGCTCGCAGGCGACGACTCGCTTGCAGTGCCAACAATTTTGTTCGGTGGGAAAGGTGTGGTTTCGGTTATTTCGAACTATGCCCCTAAAATTTTCTCGCAAATGGTTAATCTGGCTCTTGATGGCGACTACGAAAGTGCTATGAATATTCACTATGATTTGCTCGATTTGTTCGCTTTGAACTTTATCGAAACTAATCCTATTCCCGTCAAAGCTGCACTTGTGCTTATGGGTATGATTGAAGAATATTACAGACTGCCGCTTATCCCGATGCGTCCCGAAAACAAAAAACTGCTGCAAAAAGCACTGAAAAAACACAAGCTGGTGAAGTAAGATACACTCGTAAATATATTCAAGCAAAAACTGTCTCAATATTCCAACGCTTTGAACCTTCCGAAGGTTTTGAACCTTCGGAAGTTTTTTTATAGTTGTAGGGGCACGGCTTGCCGTGCCCCTACATAACACCAAGACACCTTCCGTAGCTTTTCACAAAAACATTGCCAATAATCCACATTCGGGGAATATCGTAGGGGCAATTCATGAATTGCCCCTACATAGGTCCTTCCGTAGGTTTTTTTCTAAACACATCTCATTTCCCAGTAATAATTCGCTCTAATGCTGCATGGCAATTGGTGGAATGCTTCTGCTGGTCGAAATGCGAAGGTAATTTGGTATAATGCACTTTCAAAACGATTGGCTTGCCAGGTGTGTCTGCAACTGAGAAAAAGTAGGAAAGGCTATCGCTTTCGGTAAATTCCCGCGACTGATAATAGCCCGAATATTTCTTGAATTCGTAAACGTTTTCGTTGTAGTAATTTGTTAGAAATTTGTCGAAATCGCTCAATGAAATGTTTGAAACAACCGAAACTGTATTTACAGCGTTCTTTCTTAGTGCGTTAGCACCAATTTCATCGACTTTTCGTGAGAAACTTCCCCATTTATATAAACCGAAAGAAATAATAAGAATCGCCGCAATTATTGAAAATATTTTGGATTCGAGTATTTTCGTAAAGATAATTTTCATAATTTTACATTATAAAATTATTGCAAATGCAAAACGTAATTATAACAAATATATAAAATTATTAAAGGAAAATTTTATGAGCAGCAACAAAATCACAACTGTTAATCCTCACAATGGTGAAGTCATCAAGGAATACACCAAGCACTCGCCAAACGAAATCGAGCGTATTATTTCCACCACAACTAAGCGACAAATTGAATGGGCGCGTCGTCCATTTTCAGCTCGTGCTGAAATGTTTCTCGCAGTTGCGGACTTGCTGATTAAACGCAAGGGTGAGTATGCGAAATTGATGGCAGAAGAAATGGGCAAGCCTATTTCGCAGGGGCTTGCTGAAATCGAAAAGTGCGCAAAAGTCTGCAAATACTACGTCGAAAATTCCGAGCGCTTTCTATCGGACAAGCACATCGAAACAGAAGCAAAAAAATCTTATGTTACTTATAATCCGCTTGGGATTATCTTAGGAATTATGCCGTGGAATTTCCCATTCTGGCAGGTGTTTCGTTTTGCAGTTCCGACCTTGATGGCAGGCAATGCTGTTCTGCTCAAACATTCAAGCAATGTGATGGGTTGCTCGCTTGCAATCGAATACCTATTGCTCGATGCAGGGCTTCCTGAAAATGTTCTCACTTCGCTTGTTATTTCAGGCAACGAGGCAGAAGAATTGATCGGCAATATCAACATTGCAGCTGTTTCGCTCACAGGAAGCACAGAAGTAGGGCGACGTGTTACAGCAGTGGCTGGGAAATATATGAAAAAGTGCGTTATGGAACTTGGCGGAAGCGACCCCTATATGGTGCTAAAAGATGCAAACATCGACAAAGCCGCAAAAATTTGCGCCGCTGCTCGACTTGTCAATAGCGGACAAAGCTGCATCGCTGCTAAAAGATTTATCGTCGAAGCTGACGTTTACGAAGAGTTTCTCGAAAAATTTACCCGCGAAATCCAATCATACAAAATGGGCAACCCGCTCGAAAAAGATACTGATATTGGTCCGCAAGCAAGAGCAGACTTGCGTGAAGAATTGCACTCGCTGGTCGTAAGAACGCTTGATTTTGGTGCGAAGTTGCATCTTGGCGGTGAAATTCCCGAAGGTCCCGGCTTCTATTATCCCGCAACAATTATTACAGGCGCAATGCCAGGTATGCCCATATTCGACCAGGAAACATTCGGACCCGTTGCTGCTGTTACTCGTGCTGAACGCGAAGATTTGGCTATTTCGCTCTGCAACTTTACTAATTTCGGGCTTGGCGCTGCTGTATTTACCGAGGACCTCGAAAAAGCCGAATATTTAGCTAAAAATGTTCTCAACGCAGGCACTGTTTATGTCAACGGACAGGTAAAAAGCGACCCGCGTTTGCCATTCGGTGGAATAAAAGAATCGGGCTACGGCAGAGAACTTTCCGAAGAAGGTATCAAAGAGTTTGTCAATATCAAAACAGTAGTTGTCGAATAGTATATATGCTTAGAACCTTCGGAAGGTTTATTAATATACGGTAGCACAGACATTCTTGTCTGTGAAATGCGAAAAGCGAAAATAGATGTATTATTAATACAGTTGTCTCGCAATTACAAAGCTTAGAACCTTCGGAAGGTTTAGAACCTTCCGAAGGTTTTTTAATATTTGGTAGCACACACATTCCTGTCTGTGCGATGCAAAGTAAAAAAATATGATTTTTCAGACAGGAATGTCTGAACTACTATTTACGAAATAGACATTTTTTAAACAAATTGTCTCGCAATTACCAAGCTTTGAACCTTCCGAAGGTTTGAAACCTTCGGAAGGTTTTATAATATTTGGTAGCACACACATTCCTGTCTGTGTATTCTGATGCCACGAAAAAGGTTTTTATTATAATGTAGGGGCAATTCAAGAATTGCCCCTACATAGAACCTTTGGAACATTTCATTGTCGGTAGCTTAGACATTCCTGTCTGTGCATTGAAATATACGTGTAATTGTTTTTCTATTTGTCAGGTTGTCTCGCAATTACCTAGCTTAGAACCTTCGGAAGGTTTGGAACCTTCCGAAGGTTTTCTTATTAAGGTAGCACAGAGATTCCTGTCTGTGAAAAAACGTTGAAAATAAATATTTGATTGCTCTGATAATCTAAAGAATACATTACAAAACAAAAAAGCCCGCAATCTAAAAGATAGCGGGCTTCTTTATTACGTATGAGCTTGGCGACAACCTACTTTCCCACCGTAGCAGTATCATCGGCGCGTTAGGGCTTAACTTCTCTGTTCGGAATGGAAAGAGGTGTTTCCCCTACGCTATGGTCACCAAGCGAAAAGAGCTATTGTGTAAGAGGAGAGAGCGATGGGAGTGCAAGTATAACAACACACGAGGGAGGTAAGTCGACGGACTATTAGTACTTCTCGGCTGAACGTATTACTACGCTTACACCTGAAGCCTATCAACCAGGTCGTCTACCTGGGTCCTTAAGAGATACCTAATCTTGGGGTAGGTTTCGTGCTTGAGATGCTTTCAGCACTTATCCTTTCCGGACATGGCTACTCTGCTGTGCCATTGGCATGACAACAGATGCACCGTCGGTCCGGGCGCTCCGGTCCTCTCGTACTAAGAGCGGGTCCCCTCAAGTATCTTGCGCCCACACTGGATAGGGACCGAACTGTCTCACGACGTTCTGAACCCAGCTCACGTACCGCTTTAATTGGCGAACAGCCAAACCCTTGGGACCTTCTCCGGCCCCAGGATGCGATGAGCCGACATCGAGGTGCCAAACCTTGCCGTCGATGTGAACTCTTGGGCAAGATCAGCCTGTTATCCCCAGCGTACCTTTTATCCTTTGAGCGACGGCCCTTCCACACAGAACCGCCGGATCACTAAGACCTGCTTTCGCAACTGCTCGACCTGTCGGTCTCACAGTAAAGCCACCTTATGCCTTTGCACTCTACGCACGATTACCGACCGTGCTGAGGTGACCTTTGTAAGCCTCCGTTACTTTTTGGGAGGCGACCGCCCCAGTCAAACTGCCCACCTACCACTGTCCCTGCAGATCCACTCTGCCAGGTTAGAATCCAACTGCATCAAGGGTGGTATTTCACCGGCGACTCCACGAAGCCCACAAGCTCCGCTTCACAGTCTCCCACCTATCCTACGCATGATGCAATCAGACCCAATAATAAGCTGCAGTAAAGGTGCATGGGGTCTTTCCGTCCCAGTGCGGGTAACCGGCGTCTTCACCGGTACCACAAGTTCACCGAGCTCGCTGTTGAGACAGTGCCCAGATCGTTACACCATTCGTGCAGGTCGGAACTTACCCGACAAGGAATTTCGCTACCTTAGGACCGTTATAGTTACGGCCGCCGTTTACTGGGGCTTCAGTTCGGGGCTTCGCCTTGCGGCTGACTCCTCCCTTTAACCTTCCAGCACCGGGCAGGTGTCACTCCCTATACTTCCTCTTCACGAGTTAGCAGAGAGATGTGTTTTTGTTAAACAGTCGCCTGGGCCATTTCTCTGCGGCCACGCTGCCGTGGCACCCCTTATCCCGAAGTTACGGGGTCAATTTGCCGAGTTCCTTAACAGCGACTCACTCGCGCGCCTGAGTATACTCAACCTGTCTACCTGTGTCGGTTTCCGGTACGGTCACCTAAACTATACACACAGCTTTTCTCGGCAGTGTGCTACAGCTATAAGAGATAGCCATTAACTCTTATAACCTGTGCTCCTGCGTCCCTGTGTTTAAAGTTTTCGGTGGTTCAGGAATATTATTAGTTGCCTGATTCCCATCGACTACACCTTTCGGTCTCGCCTTAGGGGCCGACTAACCCTGAGATGACGAACAGAGCTCAAGGAAACCTTAGACTTTCGGCGCGGAAGATTCTCACTTCCGTTATCGTTACTTATACCAACATTTGCTCTTCTGTATGCTCCAGCACACCTCACGATGCACCTTCGACGCTCTACAGAATGCTCCCCTACCGATGCATTGCAGCATCCTATGACTTCGGTGAAATGCTTAGTCCCGAGTATTGTCGGCGCTCAGTCGCTCGACCAGTGAGCTATTACGCACTCTTTAAATGAATGGCTGCTTCTAAGCCAACATCCTGGCTGTCTATGCAACTGAACCTCCTTTATCTATTAGCATTTACTTGGGGACCTTAGTCGATAGTCTGGGTTGTTCCCCTCTCGGCAATGAAGCTTATCCCCCACTGCCTCACTCCTGCGCACCATGTCTCAGGCATTTGTAGTTTATCAGGGGTCGGTACCGTGGTAACGGCCCTAGCCCTATCAGAGCCCTACCTCCTGGACACTAACGCAAGGCTGTACCTAAATACATTTCGGGGAGTACGAGCTATAACCGAGTTTGATTGGCCTTTCACCCCTATTCACAGCTCATCCGAGCGGTTTTTAACCCACACCGGTTCGGACCTCCACGTGGTGTTACCCACGCTTCATCCTGGCCATGAATAGATCACTCGGTTTCGCGTCTGCCGCTACGTACTATGGCGCCCTATTCAGACTCGCTTTCGCTACGGCTCCGTGTCTACGGAGACACTTAGCCTTGCACGTAACGAGCAACTCGTTGGTTCATTAAGCAAAAGGCACGCGGTCACTCCTCGCCCGAAGGCGATTTGCTCCCACCGTTTGTAAGCACACGGTTTCAGGTTCTATTTCACTCCCTTCTGAAGGGTTCTTTTCACCTTTCCCTCACGGTACTGGTTCACTATCGGTCACCAAGTAGTATTTAGCCTTACCCGGTGGTCCGGGCAGATTCCCACAGAATTCCACTTGTTCCGTGGTACTCAGGATACCTCTCGCTTCTTTCGACGTTTCGCTTACAGGGCTATCACCTTCTATGGCCTGACTTTCCAGACAGTTCAACTACATCTACGGATAGCTTTGTTGAGGTCCTACAACCCCGGTCTGCATGCAGACTGGTTTAGGCTGTTCCCGTTTCGCTCGCCGCTACTAAGGGAATCGCATTCGCTTTCTTTTCCTACGGGTACTTAGATGTTTCAATTCCCCGCGTTCGCCTCCCTTGCGGGATGACGGGGCATTACCCCCGCCGGGTTTCCCCATTCGGACACCTCCGGATCATAGCATGCTTCCTGCTCCCCGAAGAATTTCGCTGGTAGCCGCGTCCTTCATCGCCTCTTGGTGCCAAGGCATCCACCGTGTGCTCTTAGTAACTTACCGCCTCATGTGTTGTTATACTCACACTCGCTTTGCCTCGTTGCGCTTCTCTCCTCTTATACAATAGTTCTTCCTATTGTATCAACCGTATTTTCAAAGATCTAGAAAATTTATTTATTTTCTTTTTATCAAAATTTCGTCGTCACCAACCACAAACTGTATGGTTTCTTTCGAATTCTTTCTATCATCTAATATTAAGAGATAATTTTTTCCGTATGAAAGCACTTTATCAAAACTCAAATACAAATTAGTTAAATTTTCTTCGCTATAAATCACCGCACCGCTTTGCACATCAATTACTTCCACTTTAATTGGCTTATTACCAATCACCATCAACCCATTATCACTTATCGAAACAGCAGCTAATTTTTCGTTTACTTTCCCACCCTCAGGCAAACTTCCTTTCCACGGCAACTCACCAACTTCATCATTTGACCCAATAACCGTACCATCTTCTCCCACAAAAGCCCATGGCGGATCGACATATGCCACACCATTTTCTATCCTTATTCCTCCAGCAGACATCAACGTTCCCTTTATCCATTTTCCATCTACATAACAATATCCACCCTTGATCACCGAAGGCGCCGCCTGCGTCGGTAACACACCTGCAATCAAATTAATCACACATATTACGCAAACCAAAAATAATTTAGCTGCTTTCATAAGGATTACCTCCTAATATATGTCAAAGAACTAATTTACTGTGGACCTTACCGGGGTCGAACCGGTAACCTCCGCCTTGCAAGGGCGGCGCTCTCCCAGTTGAGCTAAAGGCCCTCGTCTTTCAAAATACGTGGGCCTGAGTTGACTTGAACAACCGACCTCACGCTTATCAGGCGTGCGCTCTAACCAGCTGAGCTACAGGCCCCCAGTATCTTACAAAGAACGCATTTTTGCTCTTCGTAAGCAGAAAGCACTCAAACAACAGTAAGCGTTGTTTTATCTCCTTAAAGGAGGTGATCCAGCCGCACCTTCCGGTACGGCTACCTTGTTACGACTTAGCCCCAGTCACTAAGTTCGCCTTCGACGCAATTTCTTGCGGCTTCGGGCGCCCCCAGCTTCCATGGCTTGACGGGCGGTGTGTACAAGGCCCGGGAACGTATTCACCGCAGCGTGCTGATCTGCGATTACTAGCGATTCCAGCTTCATGTAGTCGAGTTGCAGACTACAATCCGAACTGAGGTTGGCTTTAGGGATTACCTCTGCCTCGCGGCTTTGCCCTCTGTACCAACCATTGTATCACGTGTGTAGCCCCGGACATAAGGGCCATGATGACTTGACGTCATCCCCACCTTCCTCTCCACTTGCGTGGGCAGTCTCCTTAGAGTGCCCAGCTTGACCTGTTGGC